>BNJT01000163.1_pt1 | contig 187206 bp, 270 predicted proteins | sample 8540491 | NCBI WGS metagenome assembly BNJT01 (sample SAMD00202455, study PRJDB9452) | human saliva metagenome | host: Homo sapiens | reverse complement strand
GATAGCCGGCGGAGCTCAGGAGGAGCCTGAAGAAATTACGCAAAATGATCCTAGCTACCCTACAATTATGATTATTGGAAATCATGACCAGCACTCCATTTTTATAGATGAAAACTCAAAAAGGCGCAGATTCATCTGTGCCTTTTCTTAAAAACGTTTCTGGTGAGCAAATAGCTTTTTAAGGATGCCCACTTAGATAAAAGGCAGCAAAAATCCTGTCCTATTTCACCATGTCTGGATCGTAATCATAAAATCCTGTATCAAAGGAAACGATTCTTCGGATGCAGTTTGTGAGCAACTCATCTAACAAGAAAGCTTGATCATGGCTAAATTCACCTTTTTCAATCAAATCCCTCGCCTGAACAAAGAGCTTAGCAATCTCAACAAAATTCTGACCAGGAGTGTAGAGCCCTTCCAACTTCCAATGCGTAAAGCCGTGGTCAACCAATTCTGTCAACTTGGTCATCAAGTCTAAGTCATTATTGGCAAAAATGTGAGTCCCATGCTTGTCCTCAAAGATCGAATAATGGCTCTGAGGATCGCTCGGTTCCGCAAGAAAGAGATCTCTCTCTTGATTTCGCATCATCAATGTGTGCAAAGTTATAATAATTTTTGCAAAAGCGGACGTTTAGAGTGGTGGATAACGCTCGCACCATAAACTAGGACTTCTGCTGGAATTTCAAGGATTTTCCGGCATTTTAAAGAGTTCTGCCGATGGAATTTCCGCGCCAAAACAGCTTCTGACACCCCAGCATTCTTGCCCCAAAAATTAATCTGGCGGCTGCTGGTAACCATGGTCGAAGCATCATAAATCGTTTTTAGCTTATAGCCATCCCGCTGTAAAACGTAGAATACACCTGCATCCCCAACGGTGATATAGTCCACTTCAATTTCCTGAAGAAAAATCCAAATAAGGTTTGATCTGGTCCATCATGTCCTGATGCATCAAAGCATTGACGGCAACGGTCATTTCTTTTTCCTGCCTGATGAACCATTTGTGAGATACGATTTAATTCGTCATAAGTGAAGTTATGTGGTAAACGAAGACCGTAGTTTTCCTCACCGACATAAATACGATCTACTCCTGCTTCCAATAAGGCTTGAACTTGTTCTATACTTTCAGCTGTTGCTGTAATAATTATCTTTTTCATATCATTATTATACCAAAAATAGGATTTATGATTTCTTAATTCGATTTTTATTCGTTTTGTAACTATCTTGTAATATATCTAATCATAGAAACATGATAGAATGATAAGGTACTACTAGGAGAGAGACAATGGCTGTAAGAGATTTTTAAACAGTTTGAATCAGCGCCACTGCATGATTCGACAGAACAAACTAAGGAAATATCCTATCAAGAATACCTGCCCCAAGCAGAATCAGCATCACAATTACGTGAGCTATTTTTCTTTATAAATATTGCTTTATTCTGTATTTTTGACAGTCTTTTTAGCTTTATGTCTGCAAAAATGAGCACCTTTCTATCTTTTCTCACTTGCTATTGTCCTAAGTCTTATGATTATTCAAAGGGTATCGCACTGTTCGAAGAAAGAAACATTGATTATCTACGAATTAAATCAAACGAGATCGAAAGATCTCGTTTTTCCTTTTCTTTACCAAGCGTAATTTGGTTCCTGACAAACACACATAGCTGCCAATAATTCTTCTGGAGTTACCTTTTTTAGCCCTCCATAGACTGGATCCTGAACGGTGTAGGACGGATCAATGTAATAAACTGCAAGAGACATCACTGCCATCTGCTGATAATTCATAGCCTGTCCCCACAACATTGTGTTCACCCTTGTGACCTGGGTAGATGGAGCATTATCAATCGTATAGTAGAGCGGATAGCCATCATCAATATTCTTGCGCAGGCGCTCCTTAAAGAGTCGCATATCTTCAGAATTCAGGGCGCTACTAGTCACTGTAGCAAGATGGTAGCCCCTTAGCCTGCCGGCACTTCTGCATAACCAAATAAATATTGATTTAAAACACGGATTGCATTGACATTATGGGTGCCGAAAAGTCTCATCGGTGCCCATCGCTCGTGCCAATTCTTCCTGACTAGCCTGAACGCCCCTGTAAGCTAGAATCATACTGACAGAGGTTGGTGCACAAGTATTCCAAGCTCGCTGGATCTGCATAGGAACTTCCAGGCGTTTTCGGATTGGAGAAGGCGTTTCTTTACTAGAAGGCTGTGTCTCCTCCTCTCTGACCTTTTCACTGGTCTGACTAGAGCTTTCTGACTCCGTAGAAGTCGAACTCTGACTAGGGCTAGATTGATTAGCACTAGATTGACTACTGCTAGCTGTTTTCGAGCGGGCTTGACTCGTGCTCGAAGCCTTAGAAGAAGAGTCAGAATTTCGAGACTGAGGGGACTCTGAAGCTTTCTGCCGAGAACAAGCGAGTAGGCAGCAGCCTAAACCAAGCAAGGCAAGTACTTTTAAATTTTTCATACCAACACCCCCTTTTTATTTATATGATAACGCTTTCTTTTCCAAAAATCAAGTTGGCCGAGGAGAAACTAAATAGTAGTAATTTTTGCTTCCTATACCACTACAGCAAAGCTCTAATTCGAACAAAAAAATGAGGCTTGAACTCTTTTGTCCCAGCCTCATCTTGTATATCTAGTTTGAATTTACTTATCTTCTAAATCAATGATAATGTCTTCTGAAGGGGCTTTTTCTCCTTCTTCCACCACGATATCAGAAATTTCTTCTTCAAGAATTTCCTCTTCTTTTCAAACTTTTCTTTGATTTCTTGGAATTTATCCTGCGAATAGTCTACTACTGACTTGGTCGTATCCTTGACAGACTCAATACTGTTTCTGCTGTAATTTCGCCATTTTCAACCTTTTCCTTGGTTTGGTTGATGGCTTTGACAGCCCTGATCTGAAAAAGTCCTTTACTGATTGGACAACTGCTTCGTGAGTCTTGTCTGGATCTTCACGATAGTCGACAACAAAGTCTTGAACTTTTCAGTAATTTCTTTGCCTTTTTACTGGTTAGAAAGTACGCTGCAGCTGCACCAGACACAGCACCTAATAAAAGTGATGAAATTTTTCCCATAGTAAACCTACTTTCTTATTTTTGAATAATTTTTGTAAACAAACGAAGAGCCGTTAGACCTGCTGTTGTTTTTGGCTGTCGTGCTTCCTGCTGCGACTGCTTTTTTCCTAAAACACGCGCCTGATCGTTTAAATCAGAGACTGATTCGGATAGGTCTGCCACCGCATTGAAAAGCGGATCAATCGTTGCTACTTTGTGGTTGATATCATCTGTCAACACATTGACTTTGGCAATCAAATCATTGGTTTGATGCAGGGTGACATTGACATCAGAAGTCAACACTTTGATCGTATTTTCTGTCTCATCCAGCATTTTTGCAGCCTTATCACCGAGAGTTTTTGACGGTGAGGGTCATGTAGATCAGAAAGACAATCAAAAGCGACAGCAACTAAAGTATAAGCAATTTCAAAGCATAATATTCTCCTCTCATTCTTGATAATAGGGGCTTGTTTTTTCTTTGATAAATCATAATGCCGATGCCTAGTAAAATCAGAGCTGCAGACAGCCACTGAGATACACGCACACCCAAGAACATGAGACTGTCGGTCCTCATTCCCTCGATAATCATCCGGCCAAAGCCGTACCAAATCAGGTAAAAGGCTGCCAATTCTCCCTGACGGAAGAATTTAGGGCGGCGTCGTAAAAATCAGCAGTAGGGCAAAAGCCAAGTAAATTCCAAAGGTTCATATAAGAAGGTTGGCTGGCGATAAGCACCATCTATGTACATATTAGTTGCGGATGAAGGACGGTAGATAATTAAGATTTTTGACCACCGCTCCATAGGCTTCTTGGTTAAAGAAATTGCCCCAACGGCCGATACTCTGAGCGATCAAGACACTAGGGCGCTGCAATATCAAGAAATCAACAGGATTGATTAGCCTTCTCTGAGAAAAGAAATAAAGGACAAAGGGCACCAGTGATCAAACCGCCGTATAGGCTAAACCACCATTCCAAAATCTGAAAAATCTCAATCAGGGAATGCTTGCCATAATAAGACCATTCAAAAAAATCACATAGTAGAGTCGCGCTCCAAGGATAGCCAAGGGAAAGGCAATCAGAATGAAATCAAGAATATCATCTGGAATCATCTTCTTGCGTGGCGCTTCCTTCATAGCCAAGTAAAACGGCTAAAAATCAAACCAGTGACAATGCAGATTGCATACCAACGAATACTGAAGGACCGACTGAAAAAAAGCTACTGGATCAAGCATCTTTCACCTCATTCTGGCTAATCAGATTAGTCAGTCGTTCTTCAAAAAATCTTGGTGGCATCAAAGCTCATTTCCTAGCCCGATAGTTCATGGCTGCGGCCTCAATCACTACAGAGATATTGCGTCCTGTCTTAACTGGGATGCGTATCCGAGGAATTCTGACACCGGAAACTTCCAGTTCTTCTGCATTATTACCCAGACGGTCAAAGGTCTTATTGGTATCATAATTTTTCCAGATAGACGGCAATCTGTACCTGTGAAGAATCCTTAACCGCACTGGCTCCGTAAAGGCTCATCACATCTATAATGCCGACACCGCGAATTTCCAAGAGATGGCGAAGAATCTCAGCAGGCTCTCCCCAGAGAGTCATTTCATCCTTGGCAAAGATATCTACCCGGTCATCCGCCACTAACCGATGGCCACGCTTAACTAACTCGAGGCCAGTTTCACTTTTACCAATACCACTGTCCCCTTGAATCAGCACTCCCATTCCGTAGATGTCCATCAATACGCCATGGACACTGGTTCTGACCGCCAAACGCGAGTCAAGGAAACTAGAAATTTCCCCTGATAGACGGCTGGTTGATGTGCGGCTGGTAAGAATCGCGATTTGCTTTTCTTCAGCTGCTCGCCGCATTTCTTCAGGAATCTCCAAATTGCGCGCCACAATGACAACTGGTGTTTCTGGTTGAAACATTTTTCAAAAGGACTTGATGACGGTTGTGGGATGTCATCTTCATCAGATAAGACCACTCCTTCATCCCAATCAGCTGAATCCGTTCTGGCGTGTAGTAGTCAAAATAGCCGGTCATTTCAAGGCCCGGCCGCGAAATATCCGATGTCGAAATCTCCTTTTCTAAGAGATCATCACTGCCGTAAACGATGCGTAAACGGACTTTTTCAATCAAATCTTTGACCTTTACAGACATTCCCTGCTCCCTTCAAATTTATCTTTCTCTATTATAGCAAATTTTTACCCTAAAAGAGTTTTTAAGATTGGAAATTAAGCAGGATTTTTCCCTAGATGCTTGTGAACACATCTCTCAGCCAGCAAAAAGGCCAGTCAAAAATAACTAGCCAATCCATTTTTGAGAATTTTTCTGATTTTGAAAGCAAGGATGGCTCTCGATAAAGGCTGGTATTTCTCTTAGAGGTAGCCAGAGATGGGCATCGGTTTCGCCTGCCTGATAGCGGACTTGGCTCTTGTCCCCAGACACCGCCGCTTCATAGAAATCAAAGTGGCACTGGTCTTCGACAGAGCACACCTGCTCCAACAGTCTGATACTGTCGGGAACCAGGCCGGTTTCTTCTTCTAGTTCCCGGAGGCGGCTGTCTGACTATCCTCTCCTGCCAGCACACTACCTCCCGCTCCGAACTCACTAATAGCCAGGATAGAGATTTTTGTGAGCTGATCGTCGCATACAGAGAAAATCCCCATCCTGATGGCGAACCAAGACATTGACACAGAGATGAAACTGGCCTTCAGGAATTTTTTTCTCCTCGAACTAGGAGATGCAGGGAGTTGATTTCGATTTAAGTCATAAGCATTCCAAACTTCTGGCATATTTCCTCCTTGGATAAGTTCTTAGGGTTTTCGTTGAATTTGCAAGGTTTAGTTTATTTCACTTTGATCATTTTCAGTTTGAGAAATAGCTCGCTTTTTATAGTTAGAAAGGTTTATTGAATGAGCAATAGAATATACGATTGTATTTGAAACTAGCATGCCAAAAATATAAAATAGGCTATTAGGGAAGGAGCTTTATAATTATTTGGAAACCTCCAACAAAACCATAAATTACGAGACATAGAACTGGCAGAAATAAGATAGATGCAAGTCCCTACTATACGCTTTGAGCTTTTGCTCAGGAGTTAAAAACTTTCCAGAAAAAGAAGAAATTCCATAGACCAAGGGGAAAAACTTCTGTACCAATGATCACAACAATCAAACTCTCATACCCTCCTACTAATATAGCAGCCGTAAAAATAAGGAAGATATGTAGGATCAAACTAATAATTAAATAGAGGAAAAATTTCAAAAATATATAATGGTAAAGAAAATTGTTTTCATTTGAATCTCTTTCTAATCTTTAACGCGACCAGTTGAATCAGCCTTTCCCACTTTTGGGCTTGTCTATCACTAGGCAAATCGCAAGTCTTTGTAACATAAGCTATATAAAATAACTACGAATACTGTTCTTCAAAAATAACAATCTGGGATAGGGAACACTTAAAGTATCGATTTGAATGTTAGAAGCCTGATGGAAAATATGTCCTAGAACTTCTATCTTTCTTCTACATCCAGCAAAAATTCGGGAATACTCCCTGAATTTTATATTTGATATTTTACCAAAAACCAACCGTCATTGTCATTGATTGGCTCGGCATCTTTCACTTTTGCGAGGGCCGGTTCCATACATTTCCGCTTCCACATCTTCCTTGTAAGGCATCACGATGGCCAGCAAAATATAAATCAAAATGCCCAAGCCAAAATTGAAAACTGTAAAGATGATGAATAAAAAAAGCGTAACAGGCCAAGATCAAAGTTAAATTTATCAGCCAATCCCGACAAAACCCCTGAAATTACTCGGTTTCTTCTTAATTTATAAAACTTAGTTTTCATGATGATGACCTCAACTCTCATTCTTTCTTCCATTTTATCATAGCGAGAGAACAAAAATCAGCCCGAAGGCTGATTCTGCATCTATTCGTGTTCGCTTAGCTTCCGTTTATCTCCCTCTTTTAGGAAGGACAGTTTTCCTCTACAACAACCGCAACGATATTTTTATGTCTACCCTGCGTCTGCGACGGATAAGTGCTCCACAGCTCAAGCATTCATAAATGAGAAAAGTTTGCGAATTTGACAAGGATGGAGCGTAGCGCAGACCGTCAACTTGCTTAAGGAGGTCTTTGAAAATCTCTATCTCCATGGCGGTAACCTTTGCCCTGATAATAGAGATGATAGTGGACTAGCTCATGGCGGACAATTTTTCGAAAAGTTTCAAGCCCAAAAGTTTCATAAATTTTCGGATTGAAATCCAGATGACCATCTTTTGGAAAGAAGCGTCCTCCAGTCGTCCGGAGACGCTTGTTCCAAAAAGCTTGGTGGCGAAATTCCCAGCCAAAAATCTTCAACTGAAACCTGCTTGACATAGTTAGTTAGATTCATTTGGTGCTATCAGAGAGGTTGACCTTCTCCCGCTCCACATCCAGTTTATCCACCCAGACAGTAACTAAATCGCCAACAGACAGGGACTTGACTTGGATGCTTAACAAAGTTTTTACTGATCTTAGAAATATGGATGAGACCATCTTCGTGGATACCGATATCCACAAAGGCTCCGAAATCGACGACATTGCGGACGACGCCTTCCAGCTTTTGACCGATGCGCAGATCCTTGATATCCAAGACATCCTGCCGCAGAACTGGCGCGTCAAAGGAATCACGCAAATCCCGGCCAGGCTTAAGTAGATCAGCAATAATGTCTTTGAGGGTTTCTTCTCCCAAGCCTAGCTCTGCAGCCAAACTAGCAACCTGAACAGCTTTTAATTTAGCTTGGGCTGCTTCATCCAAACTGCTGATTTCCAGACGCTTAAAGAGCTCCTCCACCGCCTTATAAGACTCTGGGTGAACGCCTGTATTGTCTAGCAGGTTATCACTTTCAGGAATACGTAAGAAGCCGGCTGCCTGTTCAAAAGCCTTCGCACCCAGACGCGGCACTTTCTTGATGGCCTCGCGAGACCGAATCAAGCCTTCCGTTTCTCGATACTTGACGATATTTTCCGAAATCGTTTTATTAAGACCAGCTACATGGGCTAGCAGGGCAGGACTGGCGGTGTTGATATTGACCCCGACTTGGTTGACCACGGTATCTACGACAAAGTCCAGACTTTCAGACAGCTTTTTCTGGCTAACATCATGCTGGTACTGACCAACCCCGATAGACTTAGGATCAATCTTGACCAACTCTGCCAAAGGATCCTGCAGACGGCGGGCAATGGAAATAGCTGAGCGCTTTTCAACCGTCAAATCTGGAAACTCATGACGAGCTAGTTCACTAGCAGAGTAGACAGATGCTCCGCTCTCATTGACGATGACATAGCTGACATTCGGATGAGATTTCAAAACTTCTGCTACAAAAGCTTCGCTTTCTCGGCTAGCAGTGCCGTTTCCGATGGCAATGATTTCCACGCCAAACCGCTCAATCAGCTCTGACAACTCTTTCTTAGAAGCTTCAATCTGAGCTGGCTTTGCTGGTGGCACGGGATAGATGACATGAGTCGTCAGCATCTTACCTGTCGCATCGACAACAGCTAGCTTAGCTCCTGTCCGAAAGGCTGGGTCAAAGCCCAGTACTACGCGACCTTTGAGAGGGGCAATCAGGAGGAGATTGCGGAGATTTTCTGAGAAGAGCTGAATCGCACCATCCTCGGCAGCCTCAGTCAGCTCGGTCCGAATACGGCGCTCCATAGCTGGAATGATTTTCTTTTTAACTGATTGCTGGATAGATTCAAGAATATAGGCATTTTTCACCTAGAAACGCACTTCAAAGAAGCGCAGGATTTTCTCGAGATTGTGCTCAAAACCAACCTTGAGAACACCTAGCTTCTCACCACGGTTAAGAGCCAATGTACGGTAGCCTTGCATGGTCGCTACTTTTTCGGAAAAATCATAATAAATCTGGAAGACCTGCTTTTCATCCAAATCACCGTCTTTGAGACTAGATACGATAGAAGAATTGGTCTGAATTTCATGATAGGTCCAAGCCCTGCAGCTTGGTATCTTCGGAAATCGCCTCGGTCAGAATATCCACTGCTCCAGCAAGAAAGCAGCTTCTGCTGTCGGAAAAGCTTCACTAGTCAGTTTCTCAGCTTCCTCCTGCAGATTAGTCGCATCCTGTAAGATGAGGCGGGCCAAGGGAAAGAGACCTGCTTCACGCGCAATCGTAGCCTTGGTACGACGCTTCTCCCTTATAAGGAAGATACAGTTCTTCCACGTCGGCCAGCTTTTCAGCAGCTTCAATCTCAGAGCGCAGCGCATCCGTTAGTTTGCTCTGCTCCTCAATCTTAGCTAAGACCGTCGCTTTACGCTCTGCCAAGGCAGTCATGCTTTTATCTAAGTCAATGATCGCCTTAATCTCGACCTCATCCAGATTTCCCGTCATTTCCTTACGGTAACGAGCAATAAAAGGAATCGTATTTCCCTCAGCGGTCAGTTCTAAGACCTGTGATACTTGACTTTCTTTTAAGGCCCAATTTCTGGGCAATTTTTCAATATTTAAATTTTTCCATAACGATTCTATTATATCATAATATGAAGCTTAAAAATCTATAAAGACTAGTTTAATCCATCTTTTTCTTGCTAGGGTGAGTCCGCTCTCTCTGATCCATCATGGCTGAAAAATATCATCGTTTGGTAGTATAATAGAATTATTATTTTAGAAATGAGGTGGCCCTATGGCTGTGAAATTTACCAAAACAGACGATTTAGAACAAGATGTTCGAGGAGTTTGCCACTCTGCCCAAGCTTGAAAAAAAGTAGAATTTCAGATGAGAAAAAAGAAAAAGAAGCGCAAGAAAAGGCTAAAAAAAGCATGAGCTTCTTTTCAAACCTTCCTTCCAGCGTCTTACAGGCTGGAGCCATCTTTCTCTCCATTATCATTGAAGCCCTGCCTTTTGTCTTGATTGGAAGTATTATTTCCGGCTTTATCGAGGTGTATGTCACGCCAGACAGGGTTTATCACTTCCTGCCCAAGAACAAGTGGGCTCGGATTTTCTTTGGAAGCTTGATCGGCATAGTCTTCCTTCTTGCGAGTGCGGAATTGTTCCCATTATAAAACCGGTTTCTGGAAAAGAAAGTTCCCAGTTACACGGCTGTGCCTTTCTTAGTCACAGCTCCAGTCATCAACCCCATCGTGCTCTTTTGCGACCTACTCAGCCTTTGGTAATTCCTTCCGAATGGCTCTGCTTCGTGCCTTAGGTTCTATGGTCGTGGCTATTCTTTTAGGGATTTTTCTGGGCTTCTTTGCAGACAGCAATATTCAGAAAAGAAAATCGCAAGGCTGTTCATGAACATGACTTTTCACATCTTAGCAAAGGACAAAAAAACTTTTTCAGGTCTTCGTTCAAGCCATTGACGAATTTTTCGACACAGGCCGCTATTTGGTCTTTGGCTGTCTCTTCGCCAGCATCGTACAAGTCTATGTGCCAACCAGAATCCTGAGCCTCTATCAGCTCTGACACCAGCTGTTGCTATTCTCCTCCTCATGCTGCTGTCCTTCCTGCTCACTTTGCAGCGAAGCTGATGCTTTCATCGGGAGCTCCTTGATTGCTAGTTTCGGCTTATCGCCAGTCTTAGCTTTCTTGGTCATTGGGCCCTATGCTAGATGTCAAGAATCTGCTGATGATGAAAAACTACTTTAAGACACGCTTTATCTGGCAATTTATCAGCCTGGTTACTGTCGTCGTCTTTCTTTACTCTTGGCTTGTGGGGGTAGTGCTGTGATTCGATTTTAATCTTAGTCAGCTACTTTGAGATCACCATGTACCTACAGCTGACAGGCAAGCTCAACCAATATATCAATCTCCACTACTCCTATCTGGCCTACTTGTCTATGATTCTATCTTTTATCTTGGCAGTTGTGCAGCTCATCATCTGGATGAAGAAGATGGAGGTTCATAGTCATTTGACCTCTCGCTGGGCCAAGTTAGGCAGCGTGCTGCTCTCTGTCATTCCGCTTTTTGTAGGAATTTTCTTTCCAACTGTTACCTTGGATTCGACAACCGTTTCGGCTAAAAGGATTTCATTTCCCGCTGGCTGAGGGAACTTCAACTGCTATTCAGCAGGGACGAAGGCACTACCAGCCAATACCTGAAAACCAGACACCAGCACCTACTTCACAAAAGGTGCTTACGAAAAAGAAATGCGGGCAGCCGCCAAGAAATATCTCAACAAAAGTACCATTCAGGTCACAACTGAGAAACTACATGGAGGTCATGGAAGTTATCTATGATTATCCCGACGAGTTTGCGGACAAGACGCTAGAATTCACTGGATTTGTCTACAATGACCCCAGCGACCAAAAGAGCCAATTTCTCTTTCGCTTCGGTATTATCCATTGTATCGCCGACTCAGGTGTCTATGGACTCTTGACGACTGGAAATACCCAGCATTTCGAGAATAATACCTGGATTCATGCCAAGGGAAAAATTACTATGCACTACCATAAAGTCTGGGACAAAGCCTGCCAACTCTAGAAGTTGAAAGCTTTGACAAGGTAGAAAAACCGGAAAATCCCTATGTCTATCGGGTCTTTTTAAAGTCAAACACCTGTGAAAATCCATTTTCATGGGTGTTTCTTTTTCTATGCCATTCTCTACCCTTTACTCAGTTGCTCTGACCGACTTTTAGAAATTAGAAGAGACTTGATGAAGCTCGCTCTCTAATTTTTCTCTCTTATCTTGGAAAATCATGCTACAATAATACTATCTCATTTGAAAAGGAGCTCTTTTTATGAATCAAGAAAAAGTAAGGAAACGATTTGCTTTCTATTCTGGCTGTGGCTTTAGTCGCCTTTGCTGGAATTCTTTCAGAGACTAGTATGAATGTGACCTTTCCCCACCTCAGCAAAGTATTTGGTCTGAGCTTAGGAGTGCTACAATGGATTACGACTGGCTATCTGCTGGCCGTCGCCATCACCATAACTTTAGGCGCAACCCTAGCCCACAATTGGACGGAGCGTCGCATCCTCTTTACCTCGCTTTCCATATTTACCCTTGGTAATCTGATTGCTATGATTGCCCCAGACTTTACTTTCCTTATGCTGGGACGGATCCTTCAGGGGGGAGCGACTGGGATTGCCATTCCACTTATGTTTAATCTCATCGTGGAGCGGATTCCTCGGCAGAAAATCGGATTTTATATGGGACTAAGTGGTCTAGTTATCAGTCTGGCGCCAGCCATCGGTCCGACCTACGGAGGCTTCATGATTGGCTCCTTCGACTGGCACATGATCTATAGCTTTATCATGCCCGTTCCCATTCTCTCTTTTTACTGGCTTATGTTAACTTGGAAAATTCGGCTGGCAAAAGCAAGCGTCCTTTGATGTACTGGGCTTTCTCTTGCTCGCCACAGCTCTTTCCTTTTCTCTGATGACCATCTCCAGTTTGGAAGGTGGCGATAGTGTTAATTGGCTCTATCTAGCTATTTTTCTCCTTTCCTTTGCCTTTTTCATCTGGCGGAGTCTGACTGTTCAACATCCATTTCTAGACATCCGTATCTTGAAAGAACCAACAATTTTCTTTGGAATTCTACCCTTTTTAATTTTCCAATTCTCCAACCTATCCAGCAACTTTCTCATTCCCAACTTTCTCGTGCTGGTCAAGAATGTCTCGACTGCCCAAGCTGGATTTTCCCTTCTTCCCGGAACTATGATCAGGGGCTTTTATGTCGCCTTTTCTGGGAAAATTATACGATAGCAAAGGTCCAAAGTTGTCTCTACTAGGCGGCAATTCCCTAGTCTTTCTGGTCATGATTGTCTTTAGCTTCTTTACAAACTGGCTCAATCTGCCTTTAATCTTAGGATTTTATATCCTCTTTACTCTAGGGCGCAACATGGCCTTCAACAATACTATGGCTTTATCCGCCTCTCAAGTCAGCAGAGATAAAACGGCGGATGTGACTGCCCTCTTTCAACTAGCACAAACCTTTGCTGGTGCCTTGGGAACGGCAATTGCGGCCGTCCTACTCAATCAAGCCCCCGATACGACAAGTGGCGTCCACAATGTCTTCAGCCTACTGCTCCTTCTCGTGCTAGGCAACTTTATTTTCTACTATTTCCTCTTTCGAGCGATTCATCAGAAGAAAGAAGCCTAAATTTATATCCCGACTTTCCCTCGGGATATTTTCTTTGGTCAAATCCAGATTTTTCAAATACAATTTTTCTGAAAATTGTGATAAAATAGAGACAATCACATATAGATAGGTAATAGATATCATGTCTTCAAAAGTTATTATTACAATTTTCGGTGCCAGCGGAGATTTGGCTCAAAGAAAACTTTATCCTTCCCTCTTTCGACTTTATAAATCTGGCAATCTTTCGCAACATTTTGCCGTTATCGGAACTGCCCGCAGACCTTGGAGCAAGGAATATTTCGAGTCGGTCGTTGTCGAGTCCATCTCAGACCTAGCCGACAGTGCCGAGCAGGCTCAAGAGTTCGCCAGCCACTTTTATTATCAAAGCCATGATGTGCAAGATACCGAGCATTATATCGAATTGCGCAAGCTGCAAAACAAGCTCAACGAGCAATATCAGGCAGAAAATAATAAACTCTTCTTCCTTTCTATGGCACCACAATTTTTTTCGGAACCATTGCTAAGCATCTCAAGTCTGAGCAAATCGTTGATGGAAAAGGATTTGAGCGCCTAATTGTTGAAAAACCCTTTGGGACAGATTTGGCAACTGCCAGCAAGCTTAACGAAGACTTACTGGCAACCTTTGACGAAGAACAGATTTTCCGTATCGACCACTATCTGGGCAAGGAAATGATTCAAAAGATTTTTGCCATCCGCTTTGCTAATCTGCTGTTTGAAAATGTCTGGAACCGCCAATACATTGATAATGTACAGATTACCTTTGCTGAAAAGTTGGGAGTTGAAGAACGCGGTGGCTACTATGATCAATCCGGTGCCCTCCGTGATATGGTGCAAAAACCATACCTTGCAGCTCCTCTCCTTATTAGCCATGGATAAGCCAAAGAGCTTTACCAAAGACGATATCCGAGCAGAAAAAGGCCAAGGTATTTGAGCGCCTCGTTCAGCCGAGCGAAGAAGATTTGAAACGCTTCTTCATTCGTGGCCAGTACAAGTCTGGCAAAAATCAACGGCCGAAAATACATTTCTTACCGTAGCGAACCAAATGTCAATCCTGAGTCTACTACTGAAACCTTTGCCTCTGGTGCTTTCTTCATTGATAGCGACCGCTTCCGTGATGTTCCTTTCTTCTTCCGAACAGGGAAGCGCCTCACCAAAAAAAGGCACCCATGTCAACATCGTCTTCAAGCAAATGGACTCTATCTTTGGTGAGCCTCTCAAACCAAATGTCCTAACCATCTATATCCAGCCAACTGAAGGCATCTCACTCAGCCTCAATGGCAAGGAAGTTGGGGAACTCTTTAATCTAGCTCCCATCTCATTAGATTATCGGACAGATGCCACAGCGTCAGGAGCCTCTCAGACCCTTATGAAAAAAATTAATTTTTGATGTCCTTAATAACGACTCAACTAATTTCAGTCATTGGGACGAAGTAAAAGCCAGCTGGGAGCTCATCGATCGCATCGAAGAACTCTGGAGCCAAAATCAAGTGCCACTCCATGAATATCCTGTCGGATCTATGGGACCAGAAGCCTCCTTTGAGTTACTCGCCCAATTTGGAGCAAGCTGGCAATGGCAACCTGATAAAGAATAATACATGTAAAAAAGATTGGAAAATTTTCCAATCTTTTTTGAACTTTTAAAAACTCTGCTAGCCCTTCTATTATAGCCATTCCTTGTAACGCTTGATATAAAGGCCTTTCACAAGGGTTACGCTAACCATATAAAGCACGATAATCAAGAAAAAGGCAAAGGAAATAGGTGCCATTCAGCGGAGCTGTCTTCAGAACTGACGCAAAGAGGCTGTATGGCAAGGAAGTAACAAAGAGCGCAGCTGCCATGGTCGTCACAATGACAGACAAAGCGGGACGACTTTGCACAAAAAGGCAATTTAGGGTGAGCGTAGCATGTAGATGACCATGGTCTGGGTCCACATAGACTCAATAAACCAGCCTGTTTGGAAAAGAGTGATAAAGTTCACTGCCTGTTCAGTACCAGCTTGATAGCTGCCTCCTGTGATCATAGGCACGATGATAAAGTAAAAGCACCAGATAGGTCAAAAACATCAAAAAACAGATGAAATCGGTCCAATCCAAGCCATAAAACGGGTAATAGAACTGGCTGACCAGATATGAGGCTTCTTAAGAAATTCACTATCTACATTATCAAAGGGCAGAGCGATACAAGATAAATCATAAACCAGATTGAGGACAATCAGATGAACTGGTGCCATAGGAAGAAATGGTAAAAAGATACTGGCAAAGAGGAGAGAAAAGATATTCCCAAAATTGGAACTGACCGTCATCTTGATATACTTGGTCATGTTGGCATAGACCTTGCGACCTTCTACCAGCCCTTTCTCCAGAACCATGAGATCCTTGTCCAGCAAAAAATGACATCTGCCGTTTCCTTGGCTATATCAACTGCCGTATCAACAGAAATACCAACATCTGCTACCTTCATAGAAGGCGCATCATTGATACCATCACCCATGTAGCCAACCTTGTGACCATTGGCCTTGAGTTGGAGAATGATCCGAGCTTTTTGGTCAGGTGAGAGCTTAGCAAAAACTGTCGTGTTCTCCACTGCCTGACTCAATTCCTCATTAGATAAAGCATCTACCTCTACACCTAGCAAGATATTGTCTACATCTAAGCCAACCTTTTCACAGACTGCTTGGGTTACCTTATCATTATCACCCGTCAAAATCTTAGTGGCAACACCGTATTCAGCCAAAGTTTCAATAGCTGGAGCTGCGGATGGCTTAGGTGGATCTAGAAAGGCCAGATAGCCCGTCAAAATCATATCGGACTCATCCTTTACTTCCATACTCATAATCTTCTTCTAGGCCTGACTTGTAGCTAACACCAAGCACGCGCAGCCCTTGCTCATTGAGTTGGGCCACTTCCGCGAGGATTTCCTGACGAATCTCCTCAGTCAGTTCTGTAATACGATTTTTGTATTCTACATAGCTAGAGATGGCCAGCATTTCCTCCAAGGCCCCCTTGGTCACCATGCTGATAACATCCTCATCATCCTTGACGATGACGCTCATGCGACGACGTTCAAAGTCAAAGGGAAGTTCATCAATTTTCTTAAAGGTTTGGTCTAGATTACGAACAATCTCATGCTTTTCGGCTTCTTTCTCCGTCCGATTGATAATAGCCCGATCCATAAGGTTTTTGAGACCAGTTTGATAGTAGGAATTGAGAAAGGCCCGACGGAGCACTGCCAAGTCCAAATCACCATGAATATCCAGTGGGTATTCCAATACAATCTCGTCTTGAGTCAGTGTGCCCGTCTTATCCGTACAAAGGATATCAATAGCTCCTAGGTCCTGAATAGCGTTCAGCTTCTTAATCACGACCTTTTCCTGAGCCATGATAATGGACCCTTTAGCCAAACTGGCCGTGATAATCATAGGCAGCATTTCTGGGGTCAGGCCGACCCCAACACTAAAGGGCAAAGACACCTGCTTCCAACCAGTCACCGTCTGTCAAACCGTTGATGAAGAACACGACCGGAACCATGACCAGCATCAGACGAATCAAGAGCCAGGAAATGCTATTCATCTCGCGCTCAAAAGAGGTCGGCTCATCATAGGTGTTCAGCGTCTGCTCAATGGCTCCCATCATGGTCTCATCGCCAACCACCAGCACCAGAGCTGTAGCTCTTCCGGAAATAACGTTGGTTCCCATAAAGGCCAGCGACTCTGTTTCTAAAAGGCTATCTAGATTTTGTCCATCCGCCTTGGTCAAACAGATCTTTTCTACTGCATCACTTTCCCCTGTCAGGCCGGACTGCTGAACAAAGAAATCACGCGAATCCAGCAACAGCACATCTGCAGGAATCATGTCTCCAGCACTAAAGCTTGATAATGTCTCCTACAACAAGCTCATCAATTGGAAGTTCCTGCTCTGTTCCTTCTCGAATGACCGTAGCTGTATTGACAATCAGCCGAGACAGATTGCTAGCAGCGCGGTCACTCCGCAATTCCTGAACAAAACGAATGCCGCCGGAAATCAGCACCAGAACGACAATAATAATGGAAGTCGTCGGATCTTCCTCACCAGGCTTGGCCAGCCAAACATTAGTCACTAAGGACACCAGAGCAATCACCAATAAGATGACTGTAAAGGGGTTAATGATGGACTCGTAAATTTTTCTTGAAAATAGAGTCTTCCTGACCCTTTGTGATGACATTTTCACCATAGAGATCATGATTTTCTTCGACCTGCTCTTCTGTCAGACCACGAAAGGCACTTTTGTAGAATGCTAGGGTTTCTTGTACAGGAAGCTGCAGAGCAGCAACTAATCTTTCTTTTACTGTTTTCATTGGTTTCTCCTTTATGTATGATTGATAAATTTCATACACAGGGACCAATCACTTTATGAGGACAGAACGACACAAATCAGCGATTGGCTGTGTATGTGCGGTTCCGGATGATCGTCAATTTGCATCGTACTTCTCCTTTCTTAGTTTATAAATGTAGTTAATAATCCCAAGATGCCTGCAAGACATCAAAAGTAGCATTCATCTTCTGGGTCCATTCTTGCAAGTCGGGAAAAATTTTCTTTTAAAGAAAAATCCAATGACTTCTTCACGTAAATTCCACCAATCTACAAGAGCAACTACTTGGATTGTTGCAATATTTAAAGAAAGTCCCTGCTGAGTAGCCAGTTTCTCTAATAAGGCCAAACTCGGACATTTCTCTCTTCAATTTGCTGATGTCTGTCTTTCCACCAATGCTCTTTTTCATGAAAAATTTTTTTCCGCAACCATCGGCATTGTGTTTTCCAAGATTCCTTCAGCAACGGATAGTATGTTTTAAAACGTGCCACTTCTCTATCCCATTAGGAAAAAGCGGAGTTTCCTGACCTAGCTCGTCTAAATATTGGGAAATTAAATCACTACCATACAACCATTCTCCATTGGAAGCTTGAAAAGCAGGAATTCTACCCTAAAGGATTATCTTGATTATGCGGTGAATTTTTTTGTCGAAAGCCACCTGAACCTTCTGAATATCCACTTGCTCCTCTAAATGATGGTGTAAAATTGTAGCATAGACTTTACGCGCAAAAGGACTGGTACTAGAATACCACAATTTCATCACTATTCCTCCTTCTTTTTTTCTTAAGAGGCAGGCAATCAACTATTTACTCTCTTGAAATATTTTTCAGCAAAAAGAAGACCCTGCCAATTTCTCAGCAGAGTTGTTTGCATGTCAGGTTATTCGCTTCATTGTTTTAAACATAGATAAAACAAGCATTCACCGTTCAAGCTTTAACTCCATAAGGCGATGAAATGAGCTTAGTCTTGACCTTTGCGATCAGGACTGTTGACCAACGAGTAGTGTCTCCACTGCTTTGCGGTAGTCATCCGTATCCTTATGGTAGCCTCACCTACCGATTGACACTATTACTATACTCCTCTTTAGAAAGATTGTCAATAAAGAGAGCTATTTTTTTATTTTATTTTGGTAAAACTTCCGCAATCCGTCGACAAATCTCTTTGATCATAGTCTTTGGCGCAGCTGTATTGAGACGAGCATGTCCTTTTGCCTTCTTGGCCAAAAATCACTTCCCCGATTCAAAAACAACCTTAGCCTCTTCCCGAAGCAAGTGGAAGAGCTGATCATCTGTCAGTCCATAATCTGAAAAAAATCCAACCAAACCAGATAAGTCCCTTGAGGCTTCATGACCCGCAGACGTGGCGCTTCCTTAGCAAAAATAATCGACTACAAAATCAATATTTTCCTCTAAGACAGCCTTGAGCTCCGTCAGCCAAGCCTTGCCATAACGATAAGCAGCTTCCGTCGCTAAAAATCCAAGACCCGAAATTTCATGCTGGTTATTGGCCAGTTGGCGCTTTTGAAACTTTTGCCGCAAGCTAGGATTCTCAATCACTGCATAGGAATTTTTTTGTCCCAGCAATATTAAAAGTTTTAGTCGCACTGGCTAGAATCAGGCTAAAGTCCTTAAAGTCAGGTGAAACAGTATTGAAAGACTGGTGTTTATGTCTAAACAGCGTCAAATCTTGGTGAATCTCATCTGAAACCACGAGAACGCCATACTTTTGGCAGAGACGACCAATCTTCTCTAAAAAACGTCCTCTTCCCAAACTCGACCGCCAGGATTATGCGGATTGCAAAGCACGTAAATCTTAACTTCATTGTCTACGATGTCCCGCTCCAGCTGCTCAAAAATCAATCTGAAAGAGACCGGCCTGTTCTATCAAGGAATTAGTAATCAGCTGACGATTATTGAGCTTGACACTGCGGGCAAAAAGGCGGGTAAACAGGAGTGTTGATTAGAACAGCATCGCCTTCATCGGTAAAGGCTTGGATAGCCGTCGAAATAGCAGGGACAACTCCCTCGATAAAGACCAAGGCCTCCTTGTCAAAAGGTATAGCCATGCTCATCCCGCTCCCAAGCTAGAACGGCATTGATCAATTTCTCACTAGCATAGGTATAGCCATAGACTAACTGATCCGCATAGTCATGAACAGCTTGCTGAATTTCAGGCAGGACTTCAAAATCCATATCCGCAATCCAGGCAGGCAGGACTTGACTGTCTTTCTCCGCTTCTTTCCATTTATAAGTATGCTGACCAATCCGATTGGGTGCTGTTTCAAAGTTATAATTTCCCATATTAGTCCTCCAAGGCTGCGCGTAAATCGTCTACCAAATCTCGACTGTCCTCAATTCCAATTGACAGGCGCAGCAAATCATCGGTCAAGCCATAAGAATGACGCACTTCAACAGGAATGTCTGCGTGAGTCTGGGTCGTTGGATAAGTAATCAAGCTCTCTACTCCACCTAAACTTTCTGCAAAGGTAAAGACTTTCAGGCTATTTAAGAGATGAGGAATCTTGCTTTCATCGACAACTTTAAAGGAAACCATGCCGCCTTTACCTGGATAGAGAACTTCTTTTACTGCAGGAGACGACTTCAGAAATGCAACTACTTCTTGCGCATTCTGAGTAGAGCGCTCCATGCGAAGAGCTAGCGTTTTGAGACCACGCAAAAGCAGATAGCTATCAAATGGAGACAGGACTGCTCCAGTTGTATTGAGATTATAGAACAGCTTGTCATAGATGGCAGTATCATTGGTCATGATAGCTCCAGCCAAGACATCATTGTGCCCTCCCAGATACTTAGTCGCAGAGTGTAGGACAAGATCAGCTCCATCCTCCAGCGGTCTTTGGTAAATCGGACTGTAGAAGGTATTGTCCACAATGACAGCTGCTCCTCGCTCGTGAGCCGCTTTGGAAATGCGGGCAATGTCAAACTCTACCATAAGAGGATTGGTCGGTGTCTCGATATAGACAATATCTATATCCTCTGTTAGATTGTTCAGGAGTTCTTCTTCCGTATTAGCATAGGTAAAGCTAAAGCGTCCTTCCGCTTCGACCTGAGCAAACCAGCGGAAAGAGCCGCCATAGAGATCTCGAACAGCCAAAACCTTACTGCCAACTGGAAAGGCGCTAAAGGCCAGCACAATAGCCGACATACCAGAGCTAGTCGCTAGGGGCATAATCTGCACTTTCGATAGCAGCTAGAGTCTCTTCCAAGCTAGCCCGTGTAGGATTCTTGGTTCGAGTATAGTCATATCCTGTGGACTGGCCAAACTCTGGATGCTGGTAAGTCGTTGAAAAATGCAAGGGGGTTGTTAAGGCACCCGTTGTTGTGTCTGTTTTTCACTCCCGCTTGAGCCAACAAGGTATTTAATTTCCGTTCTCTCTCCATTTAACCGTTCCTCTTTTTAAAAATATTCTACCTTTTCTATTGTAACATCTTAAGAAAGTCTTGAGCTTTTTTTCTTTTTCAAGAGCCAGCTATAGTCTGAAACTATAGACTAACTATTCACAAAAAGAGTCGCTGAACGACTCTTCGTTTCTTATTTCATTCTTAATCGTTGGCGCAAACTATCTGCCTTTTGTCCGATAAAACGGTCTATGAGCCGAACTTTGAGAGACAGTACGATATAGACGAGCATTCCGACTCCTCCAACGGCAGCGACATAGATAAAGCTGTACATCCGATTAGTTGGCTGGAAGATAAAAGCTTAGTAGATACTCGACAAGCAGAACCAAGATCACCATGGCAATTGTGAGAATCATACTTAACAGCAGGCGCTTCAATAGATTCTTAGGATTCAAACCAACAACCTTTCGGATTTCTCTAAACATGAAGAAGATTGGCAGTAAAAGACCGACGGTCGTTGAAATCAAGGGACCATAAGCATGGACGAGATTGATCATCGGTACCTGCAGACTAAGCTTGACAAGAACTCCATAAAAGAAGTAGAGAATGGCCTTCTTATTTTGGAATAGAGCTTGAATCATCGGAGCCAGAACTGTATAGGTGCTGAGAATGATCGTCTGCAGCATAGCGCAGATGAAGAGCCCCAGTGCTAAACTATCTGGCTTACCATAGAAAACGGTATAAAGCGGACTAGCCACTAGAACTGCTCCCACTGTTGACGGAAAGATAAAGAAGAGCAACATGCTAAGATTATCTTGCACTAGGCGGGCAGCCGAGCGAAAGTCACCCTTGACATAATTCTCGGTCAAGAGAGGAATCCCGACACCACCGATAGAAGTTGCCACCGCAATTAAAATCATGGTGATTTTATTCGGATTAGCTGAAAAATAGGCAAATTGCACTAGGAGCTCTGATTTCGTATAATCGCTAATCTGGGTCATAATGTTGATAAAGGTCGCCTGGTCAATAATCTGGAAAAGCTGAATAGCTGAGCCTGTAATGATGAAGGGAATGGCTTCTCGTATCGTATCCCAGAGGAGAGAACGGCCACTAATTCCACGCGGACTTTTTAGGCTTTCTCAGGATAGAGCGTAGCATACCCGTTTTTGCTAGATAGAAAAAGTAAAACGAGCATACTTGCCAGCATCCCGACAAAGGCGGCAAAGGTAGACTGGGTCACAGCTTCAACATAGTCACCTGAACCGATTTTCATAATGAAATAAGCTGTCAGTAGCATCCAGATAACCCGAATCACCTGCTCCGAAATCTGGCTGATGGCATACGGTTTCAGATTATTAAACCCTTGGAAGAAGCCTCGAATGACACTCATAGACGGAAAAAAATGAGCACGGCCCAAGACAAACTCTGCATAACTGGAATCAGGTCAGCCCCGCCACCAGACATTGAGGGCAAAAAAACCGGTGCCATCAAGTACATGATGACTGCAAAGATCAGTCCCAATACCAGCATGAACTTGAGGAACTCTCGAATGAGAGCAAAGCTGTGTTCCTCCTTGTCAATCGTATTATACTTAGCAACTTGCTTGGCAACAGCTACCGGTACTCCTGCGGTGGAAACCAAAAAGGAACCAAGCATAGATATTGTACCCCATAGTAAAGAGACCGTTCGCTTCCGCCCCATGCTGTCCCATCCAGATGTACCAAGGAATGATATAAACAGCCCCAAGAAGGCGGCTGATAAAATTACTAGCAGTCAGCCAGGCAGTCCCTCTTAGCATTTTCTGCTGCTGGCTTGTTGTTTCTTGGCTCATAGAAAACCTCTTCTATTTGTTCTTCTTTTATTATAAACTTTTCCTTGCCTCTTGTAAAACATAGCCTTTTCGGTTTTACAATAGAGATATGATAAAAAAATTGAAACAATACTAGATATTTTTAAAAAAAGACCAAAATTTTTCGTGAAATCATCGCTGATGGAGACTACTACTTCAACTATCAGGGCTTGTCCTTTGACAAGATTAGCTATGATAGTCGCAAGGCAGATAGCAGAACTCTCTTCTTTGTCAAGGGCGAGCATTTCAAGCGGGAATTTTTAGAGAAGGCTGTAGCAGCTGGACTAGGGGTTTTACCTGAGTGAAACTGACTTCGAAGTCGGCATTCCAGTGCTTCTGGTCAATGATATTAAACAAGCTATGAGTCTCATTGCTATGGAATTTTACGGTCACCCAGAGCAAAAAAACTCAAACTTTTGGCCTTCACTGGTACCAAGGGCAAGACCACGTCGGCTTATTTCGCTTATAATATTTTAAAACAAAGCCACAAGCCAGCCCTGCTTTCTACTATGAATACCACTCTGGACGGCGAAACTTTCTTTAAATCAACCCCTGACAACACCTGAAAGTTTAGACCTCTTTGAGATGATGGCTCAAGCTGTAGCCAATGGTCGAACCCATCTCATCATGGAAGTCTCCAGCCAAGCCTATCTTAAAAGAGAGTCTACGGCCTAACTTTTTGATGTGGGGGTCTTCCTCAATATCAGCCCTGACCATATCGGCCCGATTGAGCATCCGACTTTTTGAAGACTACTTCTACCATAAGAGACTCTTGATGGACAATAGCCGAGCTGTTGTCGTCAATAGTGGCATGGATCATTTTTCAAGTTTTGGCTGAGCAAGTGGCCAACTATGACCACGACTTCTATGGATCAGACTCCGTCAACAATATTCAGCAATCGCAAGCCTTCTCCTTTGAAGCGCAAAGGGGAAGTTGGCTGGTTCCTACGATATCCAGCTGATTGGTCGTTTCAATCAGGAAAATGCCATCGCTACCGGCCTAGCCTGCCTACGACTTGGAGCTTCTTTGAAAGATATTCAAGCTGGTATTGCCCAGACACGAGTGCCGGGGCGCATGGAGGTCTTGACCCAGTCAAACGGTGCCAAGGTCTTCGTGGACTATGCCCACAATGGCGACAGTTTGGCTAAGTTGCTGTCCGTTGTTCAAGAGCATCAAAAAGGGCAGACCGTTCTTGTACTAGGAGCTACTGGAAATAAGGGAGAAAGTCGACGTAAGGACTTTGGTCTCCTACTCAACCAGCATCCTGAAATCAAAGTTATTTTGACCGCAGATGATCCAAATCGTGAAGATCCGATTGCTATCGCAAAAAGAAATTGCTAGCTACATCTCCTTTGAGGTGGACATGATTGCTGACCGAGAGGAAGCGATCAAAAAGGCCCTCAGCCTGACTAGTGCTGAAGGTGATGCAGTCATCCTTGCTGGTAAGGGAGCAGATGCCTACCAAATCATCAATGACCAAAAGGTTCCCTATCCCGGTGATTATGCACTGGCAGAAAAATACATATAGAGGCTGGGACAAAAAGATTTCAATTTTTAGAAATCTTAATTATTAAGCCCTTCAAATCTATAATTAAATACGAAAAGCGAACAAAGCAGAATTCTGATTACCAGAAAACTAGTTTTGTTCGCTTTTTATATTTGAGTCAGACTTTTTGTCCCAGACTCCTCAATTGTCTTTGGATTGTCGAGCAAGACGCAGTGGTTGAGTGGGCTCTACTAGGCTGGTTTCATCAGCTTTTACAGCCCTACTCAACTGTGCGGAGCTGGGACGACGAAATCGAATTCTAACGAATTAACGATTTCTGTCTCACTCTCTATTATCCATTCCACATCACTAAGACATAGAGCAAGCTACTACCTACCATATCCGCAAAGGCATGTGCCAAAAAAAGAAAGGCAGCAAGTTTTTAACCTTGTATTTATAAAAGAAATAATAAAACAGACCGAAAGACCACGCCAATCAGAAAAGCAGAGACTAGTCCCTGATAGGTATGGACAGAAAAGCGAACCAGCGTTGAAAAGGCTAAAACCCACCATTTGCTCTCTTCTTTTACTGATGTGAGCAATCCCAAGAAAAAGAATTCCTCATAGACACCATTGAAGAGAGAATAGAGAATGACGACAGGTCCCAAGGCAGCTAGTTTGCGAAACACTTCGACAAAGGTCCAGTCGATATGCTGCAAGATTTCTAAGTCAAAATAATTATAGGAACCGACTAAAAGCTGCTATCAGATCAGAAGTCAGACCGACAACTGCAAAAAAATTAAGGGCGCCCACAGAATGGACCAAGACAAGCGTAATTTCAGCTGTTTGAAATCATAATGACGGATACCTAGATAGAGCAGAGCCAGCACCAACAGGAAAAGCTGCAATTTCAAATTGCTCAGTAAAGCCAAACTTTCATCCTCTGGTCTCGGCAGGATTGCTTTGCCCCACAGAGCTAACCGTGGTGAGCCAATTTACTGTTGAGGAGTAAATAAATTGGCCAAACATAATGGCAGCTAAAATCAACATATCAAACCATCTAAGGTTCTCCAGTGGTTGCTCGGGATAGATTTTTTTCAACATTGTCATCCATATTCCTTTCCCAGATTCTATATATTACTATAGCACAGAATAGGATAAATTGACAGAGCAGTTTGTCTAATTTTTCCCTCATTTGAAAAACAGGGAGAAAAGAAGCAAGGCTGAGATACGATTACCCCAGCCTCTGATTTTAGTCTTCTTTCTTGAAAGAGTTTTTCAGACCTTTTACTGCTCCCTCGACAGCTCCTTTTGCATCTTCTACAACTTCCTTAGCTTTAGCAACTGTTTTTTCGACCGCACCTTCTGCTTCTGTCTTGCTATCGCCAGTGACTTTTCCAAGGCCTTCTTTGAGAGCGCCCTTGGCTTGATTGAGTTTATCTTCTAGTGACATAAATCTGCCTCCATTCTTTTTCGGTATTTGATACCGTTTACATTAGTCTAAGACTTTTCAAGGCAAAGGTCAATTATTCTGCTCATTGGCAATATATCAGTCCAATCTGAACACTAGGCGCTCTTTGTCAAAGCTAGCCTGCAACTCATACTTCCCAGCTTCATTCTGACGAATATAGCCTAAAAATCACCAGACTATCGACAAAAATATCCCGACGCTTCTGCAGGAGCTCATCCTTGCGGACATACTTGAGGAGGAAAGTCGTCATATACTTGAGGGCATACTCTGGATTCACATCTCCCAAGACAGCATAGAGAGGCTGCTGTGCCTCAGACAGCGGATACTGTCGCTGCATTTTATAGAAATAATTGGACAAGGTCAGTTTATCTCTCTGAAAATCGGTCTTTTCCAGTAAAAATAGCCGCATTTGTCTGATTGGCAATTAGGGTTTCAAAGCGCAAATCCAGAAATTCCTGATAGATCGGACTATCATCTCGAATAAAGATTTCCTGATCCAAAGTTAGATTTTTCTAGATTGTCCAAAAGCGGAAGCTGCTGATAATAGCGCTTATTTTCCCGCCGAATATAGCCCGCCTTGATACATTCTTCTATGAAGCGATCTAGATTGGGGAAGCCCGCAAATTCACGTTTGATGTCTCTTAAAATCACATCATTATGCTGATCCAGATAAGTGATTAGTTTTTCAAATAAGGGCTGTCGCGTCAGCCGAGTCGGATTGATAATTTTAATCATGGAGCTCTCCTTTATAAACGAGCTTGGCTGACTGAGCCAACTGACTGGGATTGGTACCAGGTTGGCCCTAATGGTACAGCCACGCCCAAGTCCTCATAATAAGCTTGCCAAAATGCAGAAACAGCATTTTCACCATCAGCAAACTGCATGGGAATGGTCTCAAAAATCGGTAAAATCCTAGCAATATATTCCGAGCAGTAAAAGCCCTCGCTCTCAGGATAGAAACTAGCATTATAAGGCTTGCCCAGATGGGACTTAGCTTCTTTAAAGGCAGCAGAGGCATCCATCTCTGGATAAGCAAAGACATGATAGATGTCCTCTTCTTCCAAAAGCTGGCTCAAGGGCTGATAGTTCACTCCCTTGTCCTGCGTCGCATGGTAAATTTCTCCATCAAAAAAGATGCCCACATGACTATAAGAGCCTGTAGCTGTCCGAATTGCTGCTGCCATATCCGATTGCCCGACTGTGAACAATAGATCACCATTTTGTAAATCTTGAATCTTCATTTCTCTCGTCTATCAAAAAGGAGCCGAAACTCCTTTAGCTATAAGGAAAACAAAGCTCCCTCATGTCAATTGCTAGTTAAAGAACTATCAGTTAAATAATTCATTAACTATACTATAAGAATCACTCTAGCTGAAAAATAATAGAGTAGCACTAGACTTCCAAATGACAGAGCAAAGTAGAGGACTCCCATTTGCAACCCATACAAATACCAAAAAACTACTACTAACTAGAATAAAAAAATCGTTATCTCAGCAACGAGACGATGCCATCTTTTTAAAAAGCATGTGGAGATTTTTGGTGCCATATATCGCGCCCAAAAATAAGATTAATAGAACTGTTAGAAGAAAAAAATAGGAATTTTTTTCTAGCCAAGAAATTTGTATCACAGACACGGAGAAAAAGACCAAGAATTGCTACAACCTCAACCAAAAAAAGCGCAGTCCTTCAATCAATAGTATCATACTATCACCTTCTATAAATAGTCAAATTAACAGTTCCAAACATTCATTAAGAATTACCCATTAAAGCTTTCAGTCAACTGAGGCACGACTTGTTTCTTACGTGAAACAGCACCAGCCAAGAAGGCATGGTTATTTTCAAGTTTGAAGTTGAAAGCTGCTTCTACCTTGTCCATGTTTGCGCCAATTACAAGGATTTCTGAGTTTGAGTTAACAATGTCTGTAATCATCAAAACAAAGTCAGAATAGCCATTTTGCTGCAATAGCCGCTTGCATTGCTGCCTCGATTTCTGATTGGCGTTCCAAAACTTCAGCAATATCAACAGTGTTGACTTGGGCTACACGGACATTATTTCCATTCAATTCGAAAGTCTTGGCATCAATGTCAATCAATTCTTCAGCAGATTTGCTTGCCAAGTTTGTACCAGCCTTCAGCATAGCGAGACCATATTCTTCCAAGTTCACACCTGCTAACTCAGCCAACTCAGGAGCAATATCCTTATCACTTGGGTGTGTCGTTGGAGATTTCAAGAGAAGTGTATCTGAAATCAAACCAGATAACATCAAACCAGCAAGCTCTTTTAGGAACAGCCACACCGTGTTCTTTGAACATACGGTAAACGATAGACGACGCTGACCCAACAGGTTCCAAACGCATGTAAAGTGGGCTTGCAGTTTCAAAATTAGCTACACGGTGGTGATCCACCACGCCATAAACTTCCACTTCAGCAATATCTGAAACAGATTGTTGGAATTCATTATGGTCCGTTAAGATAACTTGCTCTGCACCTTCTGCTTTAGCAGATGTGATGACACGTGGTGCTTCCACACCAAAAATAGTTCAATACATAGGCTGTTTCTTCGTTTGGTGTTCCAAGTGCTACTGCTTCTGTGTCCAATCCATAAGCCTCTTTTTGCAAGATAAGCAAAGGCTACAGATGACCCGATGGCATCTGAGTCTGGATTTTGGTGACCAAATACTAGAATCTTAGACATGATAATACCTCTTTGTTTTTAATAATATTTATTCCACTTATTTTACCACAATTATGGGTATTTCACAAAAGGAGAAGGATATTTTCTTGAGAAAAAATTGTAGCTTTGCAATAGAGGGCTAAGCTGAACCTTCAAAATAATCATCCAACCTTAACCGTCGATACAAGTACCATCTCTGATGAAAGTCCCCCAGAAGAAACGCTTGCTTTATCATTTTTATTTCCTGTGAGAGGTATTCTTTCTAAAAAACAGCCCTATCATAAGATAGGACTGAAAAATTTATCAAATTGGCGATAGAGGCGATCGTCACTACTATTTAAGTGACTGTCTCTTCTCCCGTTTAGCCAAGAGAGGCAATATGACGCCTAAACTAATCAAGACGATCGGTGTCAAGATATTTGTCATCAGAGAGAAGCGCCAACCAGCTGGATCAACTGCATAGTCTACTTTGGGAACCATACCTAAAAATACAAGCAAAAAAGCTGTGAAAAAGGAAGCACCAAGCTCCGATGATAAAGCCAAATTTTGGATTTTTAGTAAGTTTGTATTCCGCATCCTTGTATTTCTTCCAAGCTTTATTGAGCAACATATAAGCCACGAATACCCAAAGATAACGCATCGGCATAACAATAGAGTTAAGATTAGTCATCCATTTAACCAGACCGTCAATTTCCTTGATTCCAAAGATTGGTAGGACAATCAGGAAACTTACCAAAAATCCCTGTCAGAATATAACCGTTAATCAATACACCTTTTTGATGTCCGCTTGCGTAGCCAGCTTGGAACAAATTCTTCGTCTGCATTATTGAGCAAGATTTGTAGAGGCGCGTCAATTGAGAAGGCTAAGGCCGCAATCTGTCCGACCATATTGGTCAGGGCATGAGATAACTACCAGTACATTACCTACACCCCAGTAGTTACCCAGCATTTGGAAGGCTTGATAAGCACCGTTACGCATCAAAATCTTCAGGAATATTGCTGCCATCAAAAAGCATACCCATGGCCAGAGAACCTAAAAATCGCAGAGGCTCCAACCATGATAGCCATGATAATCATACCCTTTGGAAATTCCTTGGCGGGATTGCGTGTTTGGTTAACGTAAAGGCGAAATCTTCTCAGCCCCACCGACTGCAAAGACTAAGAGCGAGATAGTCGTAAAATATGAAAAAAATCAAAATTAGGAATGTAAGTACTAAGCTTGTCCATATTAGCCGTTGCAAACTGCATGTCCGGCTTGATAAAAGGCGCGCCAACCGCCAAGAGTACAAAGAGGAAGGACATAATCAGCATGGCACTTCCAGCTAGACCACCAATGACCTTGAGTGTGGATAGACCCTTAGTAGACAAGTAGAAAGGCACCGAAAATCAGCAAACTAAGAATAACAATCCAGTGAATATCTAGACTGCTCAAAAAATCGCCATTCCCTTGGATAGCCCATCCTAAAGGAATCAGAACTCCCTGTGGCTTTTGAGCCAAGTAGGGAATATGCACTACCCAGTAAGTCCAAGCCGCAAAATAAGCCAAGCGCTTGGTAGAGGTCTTCTCCACCCAGTCGCTGACACCACCTCCGCTCTCCTTGAAGGTCGAGCCTAGCTGCCCCACGATGAGGGCATAGGGAATAAAGTAAATGGCCAGGATAAGAATCCAAGAAACAACGACTGAAATCCCTTGTTGGGAGTAGTTGTTGACCACATTTCCCAGACCCCAAACCATATTAAAGGCAATCAGGGACACCATCAGCCAAGTCAGCTGGTTCTGATCTTTTTTTCATCATTCATCTCCTTTGAATATAAAATAAATAGCTCCATAAAATTATACCATGTTTTTACATTTTTGTAACCGTCTTCAGCATATTTTGTCCAAAAAAAGAGCTACCCGTAGGTAGCTCAAATTCAATTCTTAAAGTGAGTTCACGTCAACCTTGATACCAACACCTTGAGTAGTAGTGATTGTCAAGTTTGTTACGTAAGTTCCTTTAGCTGTAGCTGGTTTTGCTTTTTGGATTGTTTCGTTGAACGCTTTGAAGTTTTTCAACCAATTTTTAGCTTCAAATGATACTTTACCGATGATTGCTTGAACGTTACCAGCACGGTCAGCACGGTAAGTGATCTTACCACCTTTAGACTCTTCAACTGCTTTTAGCAACATCCATTGTTACAGTACCAGTTTTTAGGGGTTTGGCATCAAGTTACGTGGTCCAAGGACACGTCCAAGACGTCCAACAAGAGCCATCATGTCAGGTGTAGCGATAACTACATCAAAGTCCAACCAACCGTCGTTGATTTTCGCAACGAGGTCATCTTCACCAACGAAGTCTGCACCAGCAGCTTTTGCTTCTTCAGCTTTTGCACCACGTGCAAAAACAAGAACGCGTGAAGTTTTACCAGTACCGTTTGGCAATACCATTGCACCACGGATTTGTTGGTCAGCTTTTTTAACGTCGATGTTCAAGTTGTAAGCAACTTCTACAGTTGCGTCAAATTTTGCAAAGTTAGTTTCTTTTGCAAGTGCTACAGCTTCTTCTACGCTGTATGCTTTTGTGCTGTCGATTTTCTCAAGAGCAGCACGAAGTTGTTTGCTTTTTTTAGCCATTTTCTATTCTCCTTGTAAGTGGTTCAATCGATTTTCATCTCCCACGTCACTTCTCGAAATGATGAAGTCTTGCGGGTTATATTGGGGGTGTTATTGATTAGTCAACAACAGTGAATCCCATAGAACGAGCAGTACCTTCGATCATACGCATTGCAGACTCAATGTTTGCTGCGTTCAAATCTGGCATCTTAGTTTCTGCAATTTCTTGTACTTGTGCACGAGTAACTGTAGCAACTTTAGTTTTGTTAGGTGTACCTGATCCTTTTTCAACACCTGCAGCTTTTTTCAAAAGAACAGCAGCTGGTGGTGTCTTTGTAACGAAAGTAAATGATTTGTCTTCGTATACTGAGATAACAACTGGAATGATCATACCAGCTTGGTCAGCTGTACGAGCGTTGAACTCTTTTGTGAATCCCATGATGTTGATACCAGCTTGACCAAGAGCAGGTCCAACCGGTGGAGCTGGTGTAGCTTTACCAGCAGGGATTTGCAATTTTACAAGTTTTTCGACTTTTTTAGCCATTTTTAAATCCTCCTTTGTGGTTTTGGCGGTAATTAGAATTTTTACCTCCCACAAGTATGCTTTTTACATACCTTTCTATTATACACTAATCTTTTCAAAATGCAAGAAAAAATTCTTATATTTTCTCGTTTTTATGGTAAAAATAGTTACATGGTATTATTAAAAATTGCTTCTGTATTATTTATCTTTTTAACACTTATCTTATCGATTATCGCGGTGAAGGTCTTCAGGCTAAGAAAAATTTGGCTTGAATTTTGCAGATTTGGCTTTCCCTTTTTGCTATAGAGTTGTATATCATTTCAGACAAGGCCTTCTACCATAGTCTTTTACCCCACCTATTATTAGTATTGTCTGGCCTAGCTATCGCCATCACAGCTTATTTTCTCAGAAAAAAACGGACTTTCTACTATCCCAAGTTCTTTAAATTTTTTCTGGCGGGCTGGTTTTATCTTGACCTTCTTTATGTACCTAGCCATGGTCATCGCTCTCTTTTTATAAATGTAAAAACACAACCCATCGGTCTGTACTGACCGATGGGTTTTTCACTCTGCGCATCTTATGAGTCATTCTTCTGTTGAGAAACAAGAAGCTTCCGATTCTCCTAGTTTTATTCATGAATCTCTAGAGGCAAGCCATCTGGATCAAAGAAGAAAGCCATCTTACAACCATCAAAGTCATCATAGCGCAGCTCGGTATGGGGAATCTCCAAACGGTCAAATTCCGCTAGCGTTTCTTCAACATCTGTCACTCGGAAAGCCAGATGCCGCAACCCAGTATGCTCTGGTGCAGGCAGGGCTGGCCGCTTGGAAACCCGCTTCCTTGATGAAAATTTCCAGTGTCAAATTCCCTTTGCGGACATTAAAGAGAATGTCCTGCTTGTCGGGCCGATGGTGCTCATCCAGCATGTCAAAGCCCAGCTTATCCACATAAAAAAATCCTTTGTTTTGTCATAATCATGGCCAATAATCGCAATATGGTGAATGCTATCTAGTTTCATAACTTTTTTTCCTTTCATTCTTCAGTAGAGAAAAATCTGTCGGCTAACAGCTGGCAGATTTGTATTACTAAGATATTATTCTTGTTAACCAACTGCTCAGGAAAAATGTTTAATTCGTCTGTAAAACCTTTCTCGGCTTGGTTCCTTCGGCTGGTCCGATAACGCCTGCCGCTTCCAATTCTTCCATGAGACGAGTGGCCCGATTAAAGCCGACCGAGAGTCGCCGCTGGATCATAGATGCGCTAGCCTTCTGAGTCTCAATAACCAAGGCCTTGGCTTCCTCAAAGAGAGGATCGCCTTCATCATCGCCTCCGCCAGACTCCATATCGTTTTCAGATACTTCGCCTGGATCAAAACTGTCGTCATAGTCAGCTTCAGCTTGATTCTTGACAAAAAGCTACGATGCGCTCCACATCTTCATCCGAGATAAAGGAGCCCCTGCAAACGGACTGGGTGGTTTTTCATCAATCGGCTTAAAGAGCATATCTCCTCGTCCCAAGAGCTTTTCTGCTCCATTTTCGTCTAGAATGGTCCGACTGTCTGTCCCGCTGGACACAGCAAAAGGCAATCCGAGAGGGTACATTGGCCTTAATCAGACCTGAGATAACATCCACAGATGGCCGCTGGGTAGCCAGAATCATGTGAATCCCAGCCGCACGCGCTTTTTGTCCCAGACGGATAATGGCGTCTTCCACTTCCTTGCTGGCCACCATCATGAGGGTCAGCAAGCTCGTCCACGATGACGACGATTAAAGGCAGGGGCACCTGCTTGTACTCAGATTGGGCATTGTACTCGGCTACCTTGGCATTATAGCCAGCAATGTTACGAGCACCGACCTTGGAAAAGAGTTCATAGCGGTTTTCCATCTCATCCACGACCTTCTGCAGGGCGCGGCTGGCCTTGCAGGTTGTTACGACTGGGATAAGCAAGTGGGGAATGTCATTATAAACGGACAGCTCCACCATCTTAGGATCCACCATCATAAACTTGACTTCATCCGGTCTGGCCTTCATGAGAATGCTGGCGATAATGCCGTTGACAGCCACAGATTTACCAGAGCCAGTAGAGCCCGCCACCAAGAGATGGGGCATCTTAGCCAAGTCAAAGGACCGGACAGAACCATTGACAGCCTTCCCAAGTGGGATTTCTAGGAGCTTGCTGGCATCTGTCTTCGACTGTTCCCAAAGTTCTCGGAAAGTCACAGTCGCAATTTCAGAGTTGGGTACTTCAATCCCGACAAGAGATTTTCCAGGAATCGGCGCCTCGATCCGTACATCCTTAGCAGCTAGGGCTAGAGCCAGATCATCCGCCAGATTGGAAATCCGATTGACCCGAACACCGACAGCTGGCTTAACCTCGTACTTGGTGACAGAAGGTCCGATTTCAGCCCGCTCAACAGTAACCTTAATCCCAAAGCTAGCAAAGGTTTCTTCCAAAATCTTGATATTTTCACGGACAATCCGCTTTTCTTTGGACTGATTTTTGGGCTTATCAGGCGCAAAGAGATTGATAGTCGGTAATTTATAGTCTAGACTTTCTTTGGTCGTAAAAATCTACCTCTACGTCCGCCTCTGCTTCTTCTATTTCCTCTTCGCGGTCAAAGTCCAGGGGCTCATGAGGATCATACTCTCCCGATTCAGCATAGTCCGCCTCATCAAAGTCCATAGGCGAGTAAGACAAATCCTCACCATCTAAAATCTCCCCCGTTTCAGGATCCACTTCAGTCTCTGCCTGCTCTACCTCAATGGCTTGCATAGCTGTCTGTGCAGCTTTCTCCTCCTGCTCAAGGAAACAAGCTGACGTTTTTCCTCCTCTTTTTTTCTCCAGTTTTTGGAAAGCCAGGCTAAATTTCTCAGCAAGATCGTAAAGCGACCATGGGCTCATGAGTAGAGCTCCCAGCAAAAATCAGGAGCAGACCAATGAAATAAGAGCCGATATTTGAAAAAGAAAAGAAATCGGAGCATAAAGAGCCGCCCCAATCAGCCCACCACCAGCAAATGAGGACACTTTAAAGGCCAACAAATCTGTCAGAACTCTTGTAAGCGTTGTAGATAAAACCTGTCCTTTCAAATGCAAAACATGAACAAAAATAGGCTTGAAAAATCAAGCTGAGTCCCTAAGAAAAAAAGCTGATAAAGCCTGAAATCTTCCCTTCATGTTTATGCAGCCACTTAAAGAAAAAGAGATAAAAACAAGGCAGCTATAATCGCCACATAAGCCAGACTCCCTACCAGAACCCGAATTAAGTTATAAATGGTGACTCCAAAAGCCCCCAGCCTCAAAGCAGCAAACAACAAAGCAATAGCCAAAAACAAAGGTGACTATCATCCGATCGAATCGCTTTTTGTCTTTCTAATTTCCCGCTTTTGTCAGCCGTCTCGTAGTCCGACCGTTTTTTTGTATTTTCTTATTTGCCATAACTTTCATTATACCATATTTTAAGATCTTCTAAAAGAAAAAACTAGCTGCCTTTTGCAACTAGTTTCTGCCTTATTCTTCTGGCAAAAATCACCCAGAAAAATGAGGTGGGAAGAAGTCCGATCCCATAAGCAAAAAGGAAACTCCCAGATAACACGGATAATGACCGGATCTATATTAAAATATCGAGCCAAGCCGGAGCAAACTCCCGCAATGATTTTATCATCAGCACTTCTTGTTAAACGTCTTGCCATAATCAAACTCCCTTCAAACGAACGATAAATTTTTATCAAACGAAAACCAATGATTCTTATCTTATTTTACCATAATTTCCCCTAAAATAATTTTCGAAAGTTCATCATCGTCCTCAAAATTTCCGATCCTTTCTTCACTCGAGAAAAGTTTCTGAACATACCCTTAGTATAAAACGCGAGAACGGACCAGCCAGGAGAAAGTTAAAGGAAACAGCCATTACAAAATTTGTTCCCAAAGCTCCCAAATAACGTTCCACTGACAAGGATGCACCATAATATTTTGCCAGTGCTTATGATAGTATTTCAAAAAACGAAAGAGCAGATCTTTGACCAATGGTCCCACTAAAAAGAACATCTATTAGAAAGACCGTTATAAAACCAGATGAACAATATAGCTTCCTTAAAATTTATAAGCATAAGCAATCCATTTCTGAAGTATAACATTCATTTTAGCATATATATTTTTATAGAAAGCGGAAATTTCAAGAAAGTGTTTCTATAGCTCAGATTGGTAATCTTTATCTATTTTTGCTAGACTATTTAGAAGAAAACAGCGGAAAGGAGAATAGTATGCGAGCAGGTGTGATTGTCTACAATCCTTTCTTAGACAAGGTTTTGCTCATTCACCGCTGGAAGAATGGGCAAAGAGTATTTCGTGATTCCCGGTGGAACTATCGAACTTGGAGAAAGACCTTTAGAAACCGCCTTACGGGAAATGAAAGAAGAAGTCAATCTTAACTTTTCTGCTGACCAGCTGTACACAGCTTTTTCCCTGAACAATCAGGGAAAAGAGGAGTATTATTTTTACACCAGTCTAAGTACGGATGAGACTCCACTCATGCAGGGCGAGGAGCTTGAGCGCAGTAGTCGCCAAAAACATTTACCAGCCCAAAATGGGTCAGCTTACAAGATATTCACAGCCACAATCTGCGCTCAGAAAGCCTCAAATCCCTGCTCTTGGAATTTCTGACGCAGGAAAGTTTGAAAAACTAAAAGCACTTATAGTAAAATAGCAATAGTTCATAAACTTATGCTCAGAAAGGTTCCTTATGAAAAATCATTCTTTTTAGTCTTTTATCCTCACTTGCTCTAGCAGGCTGCTCCGCTAAAGAAGATGCTACTACCAAGTCATCCAGCACCCCTACGCAGTCTTCTACTACCAACGCTACCGATACCAGCTCTGAGGCAGCTGAAATTCAGAAGCTCCGTGAGCAATACAAGGATACCATGACCAATGAAAATGCCAACTTCCCACAACTATCTACAGAAGTTGCTGAAGATGAGGCTGAAGTCAATATTATCACAACACAAGGAGACATTCGCCTCAAACTGTTTCCTAAATACGCTCCTTTAGCTGTCGAAAATTTTCTGACACATGCAAAGGAAAGGCTATTATGATGGGGTGATTTTTCCATCGCGTTATCAATGATTTCATGATTCAGACCGGCGATCCTAAAGGAGATGGCACGGGTGGCGAATCTATTTGGAAAGAGCAAGAATGAGTCTATTGACTCAGGAAATGGCTTCAGAATGAATATTCTCCTTACCTCTACAACTTGCGCGGTGCACTAGCCATGGCCAATGCTGGAAAAAGACACCAACGGCAGTCAATTTTTCATCAACCAAAGCAAGAAAGATTTATCAAACAATTACCAACCGACACCTTCCCAGCTAAAATCATTGAAGCTTACAAGAACGGCGGAAATCCAAGCCTTGACGGCAGCTATACCGTCTTTGGTCAAGTCATTGAAGGCATGGACGTGGTGAGACAAAAATTGCTGCCACAGAAACTGGCGATAAAGATAAACCCAAAACAGATATTAAAATCGAAAAGATTGAAATTATAAAAGAATAGGAAAAAGTCAACTCGAGCTCTGCTCATCTTATGAGTTATGCCTTAGCATCAACAAAACAAAAAGTCAGTCCCCAAAAACGAGGACTGGTTTTACTATGCATTTTTCTAATCATACAGCAGCTCAACTCCACTTTTTAAAGTAAGGTAGATAGCTTCTAACTCTTGAGAATAAGGTAGATGCTGAGTCTGCAATTAGATTTTACTGGGCATAATTACCACCTGTAAAATGATAATACTCTTCCAGTGTGAGACCAGATTCGGAAATTTCCTTGGCCTCTTTTCCTACATAGCGTAGATGCCAACTTTCAGGCACATAGCCAGTAGAAGCCTCCTTGCCAACAGGATAGCGTACTACAAAAACCATATTTATAGGCATTGTCCAAGAGCCACTGACTAGCTCCAGCTTCTTCAACCAGATTGCCGCTACTATCAATCAGATCAAATGCTAAACCAGTTTGGTGCTCGCTGTAGCCTGGTCTTGCCGAATAGCGATCAGCCGCAGCTAGTCCATCTCGATTCACATAACTTTGATAAAGGCCGACCTGAGTTTGATAGCTACGAAAACCGCTATATTGGTTTGCTGATAGGATAACCTTTGGACTGCATATCTGCGATTAACTAAAGTGAGTTCTGCTTTAGCAGTCGGATTCTCACCTGGATTGTAGTCAGCTGATAATGGATAGTGTTTATTGGCGATGACTATTTCGTCATATTTCCCTTGAACACTATAGTAGCTTCCGTTGTAAGAAACATTTTTATCAACAGTTACATCCTGTTTCTGCTCCTTCTTAGACTCCGCACTATCCGATTCACTCCTTGTATCTTGGCTAGATGACCGGTCTTTTTCAGCCTCTTTTTTCAACAGATACCTTTGAGCTACTTGCCTGCTTGTTTGTACTACTTTCAGTCTTGTCTTTGGCTGCTGAACAAGCACTTAAAAAGCAAGACTGACATTGCTAGAAAAAAATAAGTTTATTATATTTCATTGTATTCCACTAACTTTCTGAAACTTCAATATTGTAGATTGCAAAGGAATTTCAGTCGGCTTCAAATAGTAAGTTTTATTTTTCTATTGACACTATTTGGAGTACTATCCATATAGTGAACTGTATAGTCTTCATAAGTCGTCACAATATAGGAGCCGTTCTCCTCTCTCACCTCACGGATATCCAAAGCTCCTGGATCGTAATAATCAATTTTCGCCTTCTTGACACCACCACCTGTAGTCCACTCAACCATCTCTTTGTATGATGGACTAGAAGTGTCATAATATTGAGCATAATAATTAGAACGATTAGAGACCGATCTGAAAAAACAGCCGTGCGATATTCGCTAAGGAAATTAGTGATTTTTGCCTTGTTAGCTTCTACCTTTTTTTAGCTTCTTCGTCCTTTTCTTTGATCTTATCTGTCACTTCTTTAGGTAAAGATAAATCAACATCAAAGCGTGTCTCCCTTGACAACAATACTTTCCTTGTTGGTTACAAAAGTGTTATCAGCAACAACAAACTTAGCATAAACTTCCAGTTCTTGATGTGGTACAACTTGAATATCTGTTTCCAAGCTACTACCAATTTCCTTGCCATTTACAACAATTTTAAGGTCTGTTGCATTGAAGCTTCTGCTGGCATAGTAACCTTCAATCGTTTCTTTTCAGACTTAAGATCCAATTTAATTTCATTATTCTTAGCAGTTGCTAAATCAAGCTGGATCTTACTCTCAATTTCTCCGACTTCCGTCTTCCCTTTCAGGGTAAATTCCTGCTTGATAAAATGATATTTGCCAATATTCGTCTCAGCATTCTTACTCAAAGGAAGGCTTTTCTTATCTCCTGCTTTGATGCTCGCATTGTCTAAGTTCGTGTTAACTTTAACCTCTACTGGATAGGCCACTATTTGATATTCCTGAAAAATTCCAAATTTCTTGCTTTTTTTTCAGTTACACCTAAAAGTTTATTCTGATTGTCATCAATATAGGCTGATTTTTCCCTTTGACTTAGCAATGTTGTCCAACTCGGTCTCAATATTGATTTCTTGACTCTCTAAGTGCTCGACTAAAGCCCTCGCATCTGCACGTGTCCACTTATCTGAGCTAGAAGAGAGCAGGTCTGCGATTCCATCATAATCCTTTTTAGTAACCGCTTTTGCAAAATCATCCGTAACAACTTTAACACCTGTCACCGAGCTCAAATAAAGAAAGGCTGCTAACAAAACAAAAAGTAGAATAAGAGGAAAAGCAATCATCACGGCCTTCTTCTTCGACCTTCTTTTTGTATTGGTTTTTTTGAGGAAATTCCGATTCCAGTAACTCAGAGCGAATAGGTAGATTAAGAAAACCTTGATTTCGTGCTTCTAAAAAATTCCTCTTTAGTCGGCTTTCTACCAATATTCGTCTCGAAAGCTTGCAGCCAATTCTCCCGTTGCTCTTGGTATTGATCCGATTCTGAAATCTCTTGCTTTTCTTCTTTAGGATAAGCCTCAACAGATTCTTCTTTGAGAAACTCTACAGCTGGCTCCTCTTGCCCCCAAATTTTGTTCATGAGTCACCGAGCTTTGCTTCTCTTCAGCTGGCCCATCGTTACTTTGTCCTGCTGGAGCCGCAATAGAAATAATCTTTCTGGGATCAAAAATCAGAACGTTTTCCTTCTAAAAACTCATCTGCGGTTGGCTTTCTACCAATGACTTGCTCAAAAAGCTCAACCCATTTTTCTTTCGTTGCCATAAATCACCTCCAAGAACTTTACATCATCATAAGACTCATCAGTAATGAGAAAGCGATGAAAGTAAAGATAAATGTAATCACACCATTGACAATAATTGCCAGTAAATATTTATAAAAAAAGGATCCATTGACGTGCTAGATTTTGAATAAATCAAAGCAAAGGTTGCTCCGACCCCAATTAACACTAGGCCAATCCATGCTAAGAAGGGGAAACAGACATAATCCCAAGTAAACTAAATAAGGCAGAAAGAGCCACAAAAGGTAAGACAATCGCATAGAGTCTGCCATACCAGTCAAATGCCTTATTAAAGCTAAAGCTTCCATCCTTATAGACCATGCGTTTTACAGCAAAAGCCTCCTAAAATAATGGAGAAAAGAACGAGGGCTGCCGCTATCAGTGAGACCAAGAAAAGTCTAAAAATCAAAAAGTCGGACCACTGTAAAAGCCAAAACTCACCGAAGAAATAATATTATAAAAGTTATAATTCACCACGATAGCTGCAAAGAAAACAGTCAATCCTAGAGAAAGATAGCCATTTAATGTACCACTTTCAACTTCTGAAGTTGGCGACTTCCAAGCAGAAACAAGCCAAGCCCAGAAACCCTTCATTATTTTAGAAAAATTCACTTGGTTGCGCAGGCTGTTGCTGACTGTAGTATGCCTGTGACCCTTGCTGAAAATCCTGCCCATTGAAGTGACTTTTGCGGATTGTTTTGATAAGCTTGCTGATTGAAGCCTTTCGGACCAGAAGATTGAGGCTGACCAACAAACTGGTTAGGTTGCCCACCATTTGGCCGTTGATAAGGATATCCCTGTTGAGCAAATGATTGTGTTTGATTAGCAAAATGATTTTTGGTTAGGCTGTTACTGAGGAAGCTCTTGATATTGCTGCCCAGTTGGCTGAGAGAACGATCCTTGCCCATTCTGTTCCTGAAAAGCATTGTGTTGCTGAGTATAATATTCACCGTTTGAAGCTACTCCTTGTGCTGGAACAGAGTCTGATATGATTGAGCCGGTTTCACTTCCAACTTGATGTGCACTTGCCACCTCAGGTTCCACAAATTCACCAGCCAGCAAACCTTGAGCAATTTCTGTATCCGTTGCTGAACGGCCATTCACAGCTTCAAAATATTCGAGCCAATCTTGCTTTAACATATAAAAATCTCCCATCAATAAATGATTATCCACATATTAGTATACAAAAAATCAGGTGAAAATTCAATCAAGGCAATAGGCACGCATAAACACCAAATAATATGAAGTAAGGCAAATACTTTAATCAAAAAGCAAAAAGACCACATCCTATATGGATACTATCTAATTTATGAAAACTCAGAAATTATAGAGGCATCATAGAAAAGCACAAAAACCAGAACTCATAAAATATAAAAGACAACAGCATTTAGCCGTTGTCTTTTATGAATAGCAGTATCGGGAAGACAGGATTCGAACCTGCGACACCTTGGTCCCAAACCAAGTACTCTACCAAGCTGAGCTACTTCCCGATTATAAGTAAAAACGGAGTCATATGACCTCGTTTCCCTTCATGCACCCTAGAGAGTCGAACCTCTAACCGCCTGATTCGTGAGTCAGGTACTCTATCCAGTTGAGCTAAGGGTGCCCTGTCGCATATCCGCTATGCCGAGGACCGGAATCGAACCGGTACGATCGTTACCAATCGCAGGATTTTTAAGTCCTGTGCGTCTGCCAGTTCCGCCACCCCGGCCTCAAAGCGAACGACGGGATTCGAACCCGCGACCCCCACCTTGGCAAGGTGGTGTTCTACCACTGAACTACGTTCGCATCCTATCCAAAAATGCCGGCTACATGACTTGAACACGCGACCCTCTGATTACAAATCAGATGCTCTACCAACTGAGCTAAGCCGGCTCATTTATATTTCTATGCGGGTTAAGGGACTTGAACCCCCACGCCCTAAAGCGCCAGATCCTAAATCTGGTGCGTCTGCCAATCCGCCAAACCCGCGCTTATGACCCGTACTGGGCTCGAACCAGTGACCCTTTGATTAAAAAGTCAAATGCTCTACCAACTGAGCTAACGAGGTCTTTCTTCTTGAAATTGTCTTACAATTCCAACGGTCCCGACGGGAATCGAACCCGCGATCTTCGCCGTGACAGGGCGACGTGATAACCGCTACACTACGGGACCTATATGGGAGTTAACGGGATCGAACCGCTGACCCTCTGCTTGTAAGGCAGATGCTCTCCCAGCTGAGCTAAACTCCCAAAAAGGAAGTACTACTACTTCCTATCCTGCTAAGCGACTACCATATCTCACAGGGGGCAACCCCCAACTACTTCCGGCGTTCTAGGGCTTAACTTCTGTGTTCGGCATGGGTACAGGTGTATCTCCTAGGCTATCGTCACTTAACTAGCTGAATTAACTTGCAATATCTTATTGCCTTGTCAACTCAAAATTGAATAACTACTCAAACCTCACAATACTTGCCAAAAGCTGTGCTCAATGAAAATTGGATAAGTCCTCGAGCTATTAGTATTAGTCCGCTACATGTGTCGCCACACTTCCACTCCTAACCTATCTACCTGATCTTCTCTCAGGGCTCTTACTAACTTGCGTTATGGGAAATCTCATCTTGAGGTGGGTTTCACACTTAGATGCTTTCAGCGTTTATCCCTTCCCTACATAGCTACCCAGCGATGCCTCTGGCGAGACAACTGGTACACCAGCGGTAAGTCCACTCTGGTCCTCTCGTACTAGGGAGCAGATCCTCTCAAATTTCCTACGCCCGCGACGGATAGGGACCGAACTGTCTCACGACGTTCTGAACCCAGCTCGCGTGCCGCTTTAATGGGCGAACAGCCCAACCCTTGGGACCGACTACAGCCCCAGGATGCGACGAGCCGACATCGAGGTGCCAAACCTCCCCGTCGATGTGAACTCTTGGGGGAGATAAGCCTGTTATCCCCAGGGTAGCTTTTATCCGTTGAGCGATGGCCCTTCCATGCGGAACCACCGGATCACTAAGCCCGACTTTCGTCCCTGCTCGAGTTGTAGCTCTCGCAGTCAAGCTCCCTTATACCTTTACACTCTGCGACTGATTTCCAACCAGTCTGAGGGAACCTTTGGGCGCCTCCGTTACCTTTTAGGAGGCGACCGCCCCAGTCAAACTGCCCGTCAGACACTGTCTCCGATAGGGATCACCTATCCGGGTTAGAGTGGCCATAACACAAGGGTAGTATCCCAACAACGCCTCCATCGAAACTGGCGTCCCGATCTCATAGGCTCCTACCTATCCTGTACATGTGGCACAGACACTCAATATCAAACTGCAGTAAAAGCTCCATGGGGTCTTTCCGTCCTGTCGCGGGTAACCTGCATCTTCACAGGTACTAAAAATTTCACCGAGTCTCTCGTTGAGACAGTGCCCAAATCATTACGCCTTTCGTGCGGGTCGGAACTTACCCGACAAGGAATTTCGCTACCTTAGGGACCGTTATAGTTACGGCCGCCGTTTACTGGGGCTTCAATTCATACCTTCGGATTACTCCTAAGCACTCCTCTTAACCTTCCAGCACCGGGCAGGCGTCACCCCTATACATCATCTTACGATTTAGCAGAGAGCTGTGTTTTTGATAAACAGTTGCTTGGGCCTATTCACTGCGGCTGACCAAAGTCAGCACCCCTTCTCCCGAAGTTACGGGGTCATTTTGCCGAGTTCCTTAACGAGAGTTCTCTCGCTCACCTGAGGCTACTCGCCTCGACTACCTGTGTCGGTTTGCGGTACGGGTAGAGTATGATACAACGCTAGAAGCTTTTCTTGGCAGTGTGACATCACTCACTTCGCTACTAAACTTCGCTCCCCATCACAGCTCAATGTTATAGATATAAGCATTTGACTCATACCACGCCTCACTGCTTAGACGTACATCCATTCGTACGCACGAGTTAGCCTACTGCGTCCCTCCATCACTTCATACTCTAGTACAGGAATATCAACCTGTTGTCCATCGGATACACCTTTCGGTCTCTCCTTAGGTCCCGACTAACCCAGGGCGGACGAGCCTTCCCCTGGAAACCTTAGTCTTACGGTGGACAGGATTCTCACCTGTCTTTCGCTACTCATACCGGCATTCTCACTTCTATGCGTTCCAGCGCTCCTCACGGTACACCTTCTCCACACATAGAACGCTCTCCTACCATACCTATAAAGGTATCCACAGCTTCGGTAAATTGTTTTAGCCCCGGTACATTTTCGGCGCAGGGTCACTCGACTAGTGAGCTATTACGCACTCTTTGAATGAATAGCTGCTTCTAAGCTAACATCCTAGTTGTCTGTGCAACCCCACATCCTTTTCCACTTAACAATTATTTTGGGACCTTAGCTGGTGGTCTGGGCTGTTTCCCTTTCGACTACGGATCTTAGCACTCGCAGTCTGACTGCTGACCATAATTCATTGGCATTCGGAGTTTATCTGAGATTGGTAATCCGGGATGGACCCCTCACCCAAACAGTGCTCTACCTCCAAGAATCTTGATGTCGACGCTAGCCCTAAAGCTATTTCGGAGAGAACCAGCTATCTCCAAGTTCGTTTGGAATTTCTCCGCTACCCACAAGTCATCCAAAGCACTTTTCAACGTGCCCTGGTTCGAGTCCTCCAGTGCGTCTTTACCGCACCTTCAACCTGCTCATGGGTAGGTCACATGGTTTTCGGGTCTACATCATGATACTAAGACGCCCTATTCAGACTCGGTTTCCCTACGGCTCCGTCTCTTCAACTTAACCTCGCATCATAACGTAACTCGCCGGTTCATTCTACAAAAGGCACGCTCTCACCCATTAACGGGCTCGAACTTGTTGTAGGCACACGGTTTCAGGTTCTATTTCACTCCCCTTCCGGGGTGCTTTTCACCTTTCCCTCACGGTACTGGTTCACTATCGGTCACTAGGGAGTATTTAGGGTTGGGAGATGGTCCTCCCAGATTCCGACGGGATTTCACGTGTCCCGCCGTACTCAGGATTCTGCTAGGTACAGATTCTATTTAAAATACGAGGCTCTTACTCTCTTTGGCTGACCTTCCCATGTCATTCTTCTATAAAATCTGAGTCCACATTGCAGTCCTACAACCCCGAAGAGTAAACTCTTCGGTTTGCCCTCCTGCCGTTTCGCTCGCCGCTACTAAGGCAATCGCTTTTGCTTTCTCTTCCTGCAGCTACTTAGATGTTTCAGTTCACTGCGTCTTCCTCCTCATCTCCTTAACAGAGATGGGTAACAGGTAGTACCTGTTGGGTTCCCCCATTCGGACATCCCCGGATCTGCGCTTACTTACAGCTCCTCGAGGCATTTCGTCGTTTGTCACGTCCTTCATCGGCTCCTAGTGCCAAGGCATCCACCGTGCGCCCTTACTAACTTAACCTTATTTTTGACCTTTCAGTCTTAAACTCATTAATATTCACAGCGTTTCGGTTTATTTTCTTGTTACTATTTGATATAGTTATTCAATTTTCAATGGACAAGTTTAGAATAGTCATCACTATCCTAATGGAGCCTAGCGGGATCGAACCGCTGACCTCCTGCGTGCAAAGCAGGCGCTCTCCCAGCTGAGCTAAGGCCCCACAAGACCTCTCAAAACTAAACATGACGACCAATGGCTTCCGTTTTTCCTTAGAAAGGAGTGATCCAGCCGCACCTTCCGATACGGCTACCTTGTTACGACTTCACCCCAATCATCTATCCCACCTTAGGCGGCTGGCTCCTAAAAGGTTACCTCACCGACTTCGGGTGTTACAAACTCTCGTGGTGTGACGGGCGGTGTGTACAAGGCCCGGGAACGTATTCACCGCGGCGTGCTGATCCGCGATTACTAGCGATTCCGACTTCATGTAGGGCGAGTTGCAGCCTACAATCCGAACTGAGACTGGCTTTCAGAGATTAGCTTGCCGTCACCGACTTGCAACTCGTTGTACCAGCCATTGTAGCACGTGTAGCCCAGGTCATAAGGGGCATGATGATTTGACGTCATCCCCACCTTCCTCCGGTTTATTACCGGCAGTCTCGCTAGAGTGCCCAACTAAATGATGGCAACTAACAATAAGGGGTTGCGCTCGTTGCGGGACTTAACCCAACATCTCACGACACGAGCTGACGACAACCATGCACCACCTGTCACCGGTGTGCCGAAGCAAAAATCTATCTCTAGGACGGGCACCGGGATGTCAAGACCTGGTAAGGTTCTTCGCGTTGCTTCGAATTAAACCACATGCTCCACCGCTTGTGCGGGCCCCCGTCAATTCCTTTGAGTTTCAACCTTGCGGTCGTACTCCCCAGGCGGAGTGCTTAATGCGTTAGCTGCGGCACTGAGTCCCGGAAAGGACCCAACACCTAGCACTCATCGTTTTACGGCGTGGACTACCAGGGTATCTAATCCTGTTTGCTCCCCACGCTTTTCGAGCCTCAGCGTCAGTTACAGACCAGAGAGCCGCTTTCGCCACCGGTGTTCCTCCATATATCTACGCATTTCACCGCTACACATGGAATTCCACTCTCCCCTCTTGCACTCAAGTTAAACAGTTTCCAAAGCGTACTATGGTTAAGCCACAGCCTTTAACTTCAGACTTATCTAACCGCCTGCGCTCGCTTTACGCCCAATAAATCCGGACAACGCTCGGGACCTACGTATTACCGCGGCTGCTGGCACGTAGTTAGCCGTCCCTTTCTGGTAAGATACCGTCACAGTGTGAACTTTCCACTCTCACACTCGTTCTTCTCTTACAACAGAGCTTTACGATCGAAAAACCTTCTTCACTCACGCGGCGTTGCTCGGTCAGACTTCCGTCCATTGCCGAAGATTCCCTACTGCTGCCTCCCGTAGGAGTCTGGGCCGTGTCTCAGTCCCAGTGTGGCCGATCACCCTCTCAGGTCGGCTATGTATCGTCGCCTTGGTGAGCCGTTACCCCACCAACTAGCTAATACAACGCAGGTCCATCTGGTAGTGATGCAATTGCACCTTTTCAATTGACTATCATGCAATAGTCAATGTTATGCGGTATTAGCTATCGTTTCCAATAGTTATCCCCCGCTACCAGGCAGGTTACCTACGCGTTACTCACCCGTTCGCAACTCATCCAGAAGAGCAAGCTCCTCCTTCAGCGTTCTACTTGCATGTATTAGGCACGCCGCCAGCGTTCGTCCTGAGCCAGGATCAAACTCTCATTAAAAGTTTGAGTTCTCACTCATTTCTGTCACTGACAGATTTATTGTTTTTTCTTTGTTCAGTACTACAACATATGTTGTAGCGCCCTGCACATTGGTTCGTCTTGTTCAGTTTTCAAAGGTCTTTATCGCTCTCTCAAGCGACAACTATATCAGTATATCACCTATCCATCCCCTTGTCAACACTTTTTGAAATTTTTTTATCTTTTTCAATTTTTGTTTCCTAACACCATCAATATCACTGATAAATCAATAACTAAATAGGGAAAGGCAACCTCTCCCTATTACCTCTCCCTTAAGCCACTATATCACCGTGCTACTAAAGTCGCTTAAATATTCCTCTAACTCTCGCAATAGTCTTTTACGTCCCTTAAACCGTTCGTCGCCTAATAAAAATTTGTATCCACAGACTCTATCTCAAACATGATCAAAATTGTAAAGTTGAGGATAGTCTTCACACTCTGGGTTTTTGGATGACAAATAGCTCTGCAAAAATAAATCATGGCCTGATGTGCAGCTAGCCAGCGTTCAGGTGGGAGAACGTCCATAACACGTTTTTCAACTTCTAAAGGAGTTGCTGACTTTTTGACAATATCGTGGTGTTTACAAATGCGTTCAACATGCGTATCAACGGCAAAAGCTGGAATACCAAACCCTACACTCATGACCACGTTAGCTGTCTTACGCCCCACCCCAGTTAAAGTTTCTAATTCTTCCCGAGTCTGAGGCACTTGACCATTGAAATCGTCCAAGAGTTGCTGGGCACATTTTCAGAAATTTGGCTTTATTTCGATAAAGTCCTAAACGTGAAATGTGCTTGGCAATATCTGCCTCGGATGCTGCTGCCATAGCTTCTGGAGTAGGATAAGCTAAAAATAGATTTGGTGTAGCTTTATTAACCGCAGCATCTGTCGTTTGAGCGGATAACATGACTGCCACGAGTAGCTCAAAGTGATTTCTAAAATCTAAACTCGGTTTGGCATCAGGAAATAGGGCAATAATCTCCTCGATGACATGGCGTGCTCGTTTTTGATAGAACCATCAGTATAGAATCTCCTTTGCTTGTTCTATATTATAGCATAAATTGATACAGAAAAAGCCGAGCGTGCTCGACCTTTCTTAGACTGTTTTTTCAACTTTTAGTATTTTGACGTCATAACTGCCAACTGGTGTTTCTACTGTTGCAATATCACCAGTCTTCTTACCAATCAATGCTTGACCAATTGGACTTTCATTTGAAACTTTTCCCGCAAAGGCATCCGCACCAGCTGAACCAACGATAATGTATACTTCTTCTTCAGTCTCACCGACTTCTTGAATAGTAACAGTTTTACCGATGGCAACTTCATCTTTAGCAACTGAATCGCTATCAACAATCACAGCATAGCGAATTTTAGTCTCCAGACTTGAAATTTGTCCTTCAACGAAAGCCTGCTCATCCTTTGCTGCTTCATATTCACTATTTTCTGATAAATCTCCGTAAGAACGAGCAATTTTAATGCGTTCTACTACTTCTGGACGTCGAACCAATTTCAATTCTTCTAATTCTTGTTCTAATTTTTCCTTTTCTACAAGGGTCATAGGATAAGTTTTTTTCAGCCATTACTTTATTTTCTCTCTTCTTTCTATTTTTGATAAAACAAAATTATGTGAAAAACCACATAATTTAGTTAGAACTTTCACCTGATTGGTTTTAATTTGCTATTAACGTGTTCTTCCACATTCTTAGCGTGTTCTTCGTAGGTATTTGCAAAATATACAGCCCCTGTCTCCACATTTGCTACAAAATACAAGTACTCTGTCTTACTTGGATTAATAGTAGCTTCGATAGCAGACAGGCTTGGACTATCTACTGGACCAGGCATCAAACCTTGCTTTTTGTACACATTATAAGGCGAGTCAAGATTTGTATCAATTTCAGCATCTTCTTTAAGAGTTGTCTTTTGACCAAGTTTTCCTTGAGCATAAAGAAGCGCAATATTGCTCTGAAGTGGCATAGCTTGGTTCAAACGATTATAAAAGACGCTCGCAATATCTTTGCGATCCTGATCAGTTGATCCCTCTTTTTCAACTAAAGAGGCGAGTGTTAAAACATCATTAACCGTCAGATTCTTAGACTCAATTGTTGAGTAATACTGCGATAGATTTGTATTCATAGCAGCCAACATTTGGTCAATCAGTTCTTCAATCGTGGTTTCTTTTCCATAATCATAAGTAGCTGGGAAAAGATAACCTTCAAGACGATATTTAACACCACTATCCTTGCTCGGCAAAGTTGCTAGAAGCTGCGGATATTTAGCTGCCATTTTTTTGCAATAAAAATCTTCATCTTGAGCTTTATTTAGAAAAATCTTCCTTGCTGAATGGTGTTTTAGTATTCTTGTTCGCAGTTTTTGCAGCATTGACAGTAGTTGCTTCGGCAATTTGCTCCAAAGTGTATCCCTCAGGAATTGTTATCTTGCCAAGAACTGGAGGCTGTGGTGTATCTGTTCCACCTTCTTGTAATTGCTTAGCAATCGTGTCTAAGTCCATACTCTTTTGAAGATTATAGTAACCAGATTGGAAATTACCATAACTTCTGATTTTTGAATAAAGATTAAAGACTTGAGCGTTCTTGATCAGGCCTTTCTTTTCTAAAAATCTCTCCGATTTGTTTGGTACTAGAACCGGCAGGAATCTCCACCGTCACATATTCTGTCGATTTGGCATCTACTGGCTTCAGCGCTGAAGAGACATAATTGTATCCTACAAAACCAGTAATACCAAGGCCCAATAGGAAAAGCACCAAGACTGTCATCACGATTCGATTGGCTAGGCCGTTTTTACGTTTTTCCTTTTTACTACTATTGGTACGATCTGCACGTGAACGTTTCTTTCCATGAGCAACATCTCTACGGCTTAGCGTTGGTTCTGCAGTAGAAAAGTCTTTTTTAGCCTCTCTCTCATCTGTAGTGTTTGAATCAGATAACACTGTTTCTTTTTATCTCACCTGCAACTGGTGCTGCCTTTTTCTTGATAAGCTTCTGAATGAGCCACAGAAGTTTGAACTTCTCCAGACTCTATACTTTCCTTCTTAGCAACATTAGCTTGTCCTGGTCCATCAACATTTGATGGAACTTCCTTAATCGTAGAATTACGAACTATATTTTCTAGCACATCTGCCTGAGTATGAACAGTAGGCTCGCTTTGTCCCATTGGCTCTTCTACTTTGATCTTATTAGGTTCTTCCTCTACTGAAGTATCCTTCTCTAGAACCTCATGAGATTTTTCAACAGCAGAAACGAGAGATTCCAAGCTCTCCGCCAATTCCATTTCTTTACCTAAAAGAGGCTGCGCTTCTTCCTGAACTGAGTGATTTTTGGGTACCATTGGCTGCTGCCAACTCATTCAAAAATTTTCTCTTTAAAACTCAGCGTCTTTTCGTTATCCTGTGAATTTTCAGTCAAAAACTTGATCTCCTTCTTCATAATCCCTAACATTATATCTTAAAAGTCAGATAAATGCAATCATATCCGACTTTTAAAACTATATTATTTATGAAAGTTATATCTGGGGATTTTCCCAAACCATATCAAACCATACTTCATCTGCATAAGTTGAGGACGAAGGTCCTTCATTGACGAAGCCATGCTTCTCATAATAGGCTACCAAATAATCATGACAAGTGAGATTGATACCGTGACGTTCATCAGCAATCACAATTTCCTTCATAGTGTCCAACAAGGCTTTTCCTACACCTAACGCCTGTGCTTCTTTAGAAATGGATAGACTGGTTACAGAGATAAATCCGCCTGCCAAATAGCTATAATCTTCAACGTCCTCCGTAAAGGAAATATCTTTTAAGTAGCGTTCTGGTCGGACAGGACCTTCTAAATAGCCCAAAATCTTGCCATTTTTTTCTGCAACCAAAAAAGTTGAAGGAATCGTTTCAATGTGCTTTGCCAATATTTTACAACTAATAGCCTCTTCTGGACTGAAATTTTCCAATTCGATAGCATAAATGGCATCTAAATCAACCATTTGAGCTTGACGGATAATCATTCTTTCTCCTTAAAATTAGGATTTTCCCATACCATATTTGACCAGATAGTCCCACCGTGAGTTGAGTCAGAAATCCCTTCGTGGACAAAGCCATTCATCTCATAATAAGGTATCAGCTCATCATGGCAGATTAGGCTAATGCCCCACCGGTTTTGCTGAACAGCTGTCTCCTTGAGAGCTGCAAGCAACAAGGTTCCGACACCCTGCCTCTGAAAATCCGGATGGACGGACAGACTTTGGACGACAATGAAGCCACCTTCTGAAGGATTAACACCCACCCTGCTAAAGAGGTCATCTGTCAAATATCGCGCCTGAATAGCTGGTCCAACAATATAGCCCGCCAGCTGACCATGCAGCTCTGCTAGCAAAAAGTATCAGCAATCTGCTCTTTTTAGAACTTCTGCACTGGCTGCTCTGCTGCTGGAAAAATTCAGCTGCTCGATTGTAAGAATTTCCTCCCAGTCGCTCAAGTCAGCCTGTCTGATTCGAATTGGTGCTTCCATCCAGGCGCCTCCTACTGAACGTTGCTAGTCAGATTGGACAAGAGACGTTCAAAGGAATACTCATAGGTCTGGATATCTCCAGCTCCCATAAAGACGTAAACTGCATTATCGTGGTCAAGAAGTGGAGAAACATTGTCCACATCAATAACCTTGGCCCGTTTCACAATCTTTTCAGCCAGATCTTCGACTTTGACATCGCCCCTATCCACCTCACGCGCAGATCCGTAAATCTGGGCTAAATAGACTGAGTCAGCCTGATTGAGGCTTCCGCAAATTCGTCCAAGAGAGCAATAGTCCGAGTGAAGGTGTGCGGCTGGAAGATGGCCACAATTTCCTTGCTTGGATACTTCTGACGAGCTGCATCCAGAGTCGCGATAATTTCCGTTGGATGATGGGCAAAGTCATCAATAATGACTGTGTCGTTGACAATCTTTTCTGTAAAGCGGCGCTTGACTCCACTAAAGGTCTTGAGATGTTCCCTTACTAGATTCAAGTCAATACCTGCAATGTAGAGGAGACCGATGACCGCTGTCGCATTCATAATGTTGTGACGGCCAAAGCTTGGAATCTGGAACTCACCCAGCTCTTGCCCACGGAAAGAAACTTTAAATCCTGAACCACTAGTAGAACGCAAGAGGTCGTGAGCAACAAAGTCGTTGCCTTCTTCCTTGAAACCATAGTAGTAAATCGGCGCATTTGAAGTAATGCGGCGTAATTGCTCGTCTTCTCCATAAACGAAGAGCCCTTTTGTAATCTGCTTGGCGTAATCATTGAAAGCATTAAAGACATCTTCCAAGCTGGTGAAATAATCTGGATGGTCAAAGTCAATATTGGTGATAATTGAATATTCCGGATGATAAGGCATAAAAATGACGCTCGTACTCGTCTGATTCAAAGACAAAAATACTTAGCATTAGCAGAACCACGACCTGTACCATCCCCAATTAGATAGCTAGTATCTGTGATATTAGACAGAACATGAGAAAGAATACCCGTTGTCGAAGTTTTCCCGTGAGCACCAGCCACACCTAAGCTGACAAAGTCACGCATAAAGCTACCCAAAAATTCATGGTAGCGCTTGTAGCTATACCATTATGGCATCTGCATGAGGCAATTTCCACATTGTTATCTGGACGGAAGGCATTACCGGCAATAATTTCAAAATCTGACTGGAGATTTTTCTCATCGAAAGGCAAAATGGGAATCCCAGCCTGTTCCAGACCACGCTGAGTGAAATAATATTTATCAACATCGCTTCCTTGAACCTTATGGCCCATCTGATGCAACATCAAAGCCAAAGCGCTCATACCTGAGCCCTTAATTCCGATAAAATGATAGGTTTTTCGTCATGATTACTCCTTAAATCTTAAACAACTGAAGCCTTATTGCCCTTGGGCATCTGAACTCAACTTGGTGATGTCCAATTCCTGTGCTTTTTATGCTTATTGTGTTTTTCTCGCTTCTTGCCCTTGTTTATAGACTTGGCTGGTTTTGAGAAAATCATAGTTATTCTTTTTCTTTTTTTCTGGATTCGTTGGTACTTCTATGAGAGGTTGAGACTGAACATCTGCTAATATGTAGCTATCTTGCTTTTAGCTTATCACTGAACTTCGTCAACTCCCCGGATTTTTCCTTTTGGAAAGGGGCTGTTGGTTTAACTGGATTCCCCTCAAAGGAGGTACCACCTTCCGACTACGAACCTTATTTGGGAGCTTGCTTGTCAAATAAGCAGCCGAACGTGTTCTTCCTCAGATCAGCCCGAGCTTCCTCTCGTGCTTGCTCAGCATAGCGAATAGCTGGATCTTTCTTATCAATCGGCTTTTAAAGTCCGTAACTGGAGCTTGCTTCTTTCTAGCTTTACTTACAGTTTGACTAGGAGTAGCATGAGCAGGACTTTCTGGCTTAACAATCGGCATCCATTCTAAATAATTACGGTCCTGATAGTCCCCTTTAATGTTGCTAATCAGATCCAACTCATCAGTACAAATTCATGTGTGGCATTTCTGTCAACATGATTTCGTCATCAGCAATTATAGGAAATTTAGTATTTGTCATAGCATGTCCTTTCAACTCTTCATTATTATAAACTATTCAAACTATTTTTCAAGCGATTCAGAAGAAATTCCAAGAATTTCTCGAATTTCTTCCATCGAAAGACTGGAGCGAGACTCAGCGCCATCCAGAATTGTTGAAACCAGATTTCGTTTAGTGTCCTGTAATTCCTGAATTTTTTCTTCTATAGTCCCCCGTGTAATCATACGATAAACTTTTACATTCCGTTCCTGCCCGATACGATGAGCCCGACCAATAGCTTGAGCTTCTACTGCGGGATTCCACCAAAGATCCACTAAAATAACCGTATTTGCACCAGTTAGATTGAGACCAACACCACCAGCTTTAAGAGAAATCAGGAAGGCTGATCTTTCTCCTTGATTAAAGGCTTTGGTCATCTCCTGACGTTCTTTTGCCGGAGTTGAGCCTGTGATTTTGAAAGACTCCATTCCCATCTGGCTCAGTTCTTGCTCGATAATATCCAGCATGCCACGGAATTGTGAAAATATCAGAACACGATGTTCACCGTCTTGGATCTGCTCCAACAGCTCCCGTAAACTTTCCAGCTTGCCGCTTTCCCCATCGTAATCATCCATAAAAAGCTTGGGAGTATCACAGATTTGACGGAGTCGCATAAGACCCGATAAAATTTCGATTTTACTGCGATTGATTTCTTCCTCCGTTGCATGGAGAATTCGCTCCTGCATTTGCTTGAGCAGAGCTAGATAAATCGTTTTCTGGCTGTCTGCAAGTTCATTACGGTAAGAAACTTCAATCAAATCAGGAAGTTCTTGCAAGACTTCTTCTTTCTTACGCCTCATGACAAAGGGTTTGATATAGCGGGCAACTGTTTCTGCCGGCATCTTCAAAAAGCTTTCTTGCTCGGTAATAAGCCCGGAAGGACGATCTGAAAAAAATAGACCAAAGTTCGCCGAGATGATTTTTCAATCGGTGTACCAGACAAGGCATAAGTCCGTTCCACCTCAAAAGCTCTCAGATATTGAGCAATCTTGCTCTGGTCATTCTTCATGACCTGTGCTTCGTCCAATATCAAATAGTCAAAATGAAGTCCTTGATACTCTTCAACATCTTGTCTGAAGGAAGCATAGCTGGTAATGGTAATCTGATGGTCTTCTGCAATCACAGCATCTCGAACATTTTTCAGACCATACACAACAGCGACATCTAAGTCTGGAGCAAATTTGGCAAACTCATCGCTCCAGTTGTAAATTAGACTCGACGGCGCCAAAATCAAAAACTTTCTTAGACTTGGTCAAATGAGCAGCCAAGAAAGAAATGGTCTGAAGGGTCTTTCCCAAGCCCATGTCATCGGCTAGAATGCCACCAAATCCATATTTATTCAGCATGGATAGCCATTTTACACCCGTTCCTTGATAATCTCGAAGCTCTGCCTGAACTTTCAGCTTAGGCAGAGGAAAATCCTCTGGGTGGGTCAAATCATAAGCCAGCTGGCGAAAATCCTGCGCCAAGTCAACCCTTTCCTGATCTTTGAACAATTCAGAGAGTTGATAGGCAGCCAGGCTATGCGTTTGGATGACCCCATTTCGGGAGTGTTTGCTTCTCAATTGTTGCAAGGTCTGGCTGATTCGCTTACTATTCTCATCAAAAATCAGAACCTGACCCGTCTTGCTGATAAAGTAATCCTTTTGGCTCATCAGCGAATCTAGAACATCATCCACTTCAGACTGGTCGATACCAGTAAAATCAAATCCGATATCCAAGAGCCCACCATTCATACTGATGGAAACTTTCGGAGGTGCTGTTTGTGATAAACTCTGCAGCTCATCTGACAAGTAAACATTGCCCAATGCTCTAAAAGCGCGGAATCAAGACAGAGAAGAAACGGTAAATTTCTTCAGGTCGTAAAGGCGGACGCTGGCTGATAAAATCATCTGCAAAACCTGCCTCCAGCATTGCTTTAAAAACTTGCTGTTCTCGCTCAAAATTGCTGGCAAAAGGTAGGTTTCTCAGCTCTTCACGACTGCTTACAGTCTGACTACCATAATCAAAGACAAGATCCAGCAATACTTGCTTGTCAGTCCCTAAATAAAAATTGAAATTCACGGTAAAATCATGAATGAACAGTCGCTCAGGTGCTGTCACACAGCCAATTTTTTTGAACTCGAGCAAGCTTACTGCTAGTTTGGACTGCTCAGACACATCAAACTGCAGGCGCTTGACGCGCTCTTGCTCAATCGGCAATTCCTGTAATGCCTTGATTAACTTGGTCTGCTGAGCTGTCAGTTGATAGAAGGTCTGATTATGAAAGATAAATTGCCCCCCATAGAGCAGCTTATAATTCTTTTCAGATATCAGCAGCTCAAAAAAGTTTTCACGCTCTTGCACCTCAAACTGATAAATCTCCGCCTCTTCATGCAAGTCTTGGAAAAATACCTCAGCATAATCATAAAAGCTATATTCCAAACGAAATGAAGTGAGATTCATCAAGCGAGTCACGCCTTCCTCAAAAAGACTAGCTGGAAAATAAAGGTGCCGCCCAGCATTGGGAAAGACCAACGAAGAGTCCTGCCCCTTATAATCCGTCACCAAGCCTCGTAAAAATTCTAGTAGGCCTTGACTAGCTTCATCAAAATTCTCCATTCGGATAGGCTCATAGTAGTTCTTACCAATTTGATAATGCCCACCCTTATTCAAGGTTCTCAAAAAGGACAAAATATCACGCACTACATAAGAACGTTCATCCGGCAGTCGGCTAATCCGCAGGCTCCATAAAAATTGTCCTGTGTAAGTATCTTCCTGTCCAGTCGCTGATAGCTCATAGCGGATTTGCTGACTAGATTTATCTAGCAAAATCTTATCCAAAAAAAGGCTACCAAAAGAAACCAATTCCTGGGCTTCCTGACTAGAAGACTCTTTTTCTGTCATCTTCGCCAGCAGATCTTTACCTGCTGGATCATTTTTCAAAAAATATTCCAAGGCAGCCAGATGGGCGCAGTACTTCTTCTTTTGAAAAAATCACAGGAGCAGAAAAACTGCATCATCATCTAGACTATAGCGTAGATTGTACTGATCCACGCGCGTGTATAAAAAGGAATCTTTGACGTCAAGAATTTCAACTTTTTTGCTGTCACAGAGGGCAATTCCTTCCGTTCGAACTTTACCAGGAATTAATTTAGCCATACCTACCACCTAACATTTATCCCTTTTATTATACCATAGGACAGCTATAAAAAAATAAAAATAGAATTTCTTTATTTGCAAACATTCTTTGAAGTAGAATGAGCGAGAGCTTTTCCTACAACAAAAAGCCATCCATTTGGACGGCTTTGCTACATTATTTTACTTCTAACAAACCGATATCTCCATCTTCACGACGATAGATAACATTCGTTGTACTATCTTCAACATCTGTGTAGATGAAGAAGTCATGTCCCAACAAATCCATTTGCAAAATAGCTTCATCTAGATCCATTGGTTTCAAATCAATATGCTTAGAACGTACTACTTTGGAAGATGCTGCATCAGCTTCTTCTACTAAGGCATCAGTGAACAACTGGCTAGTTGCAACCTTGTTCCGATTTTTCTTTTCAATCTTTGTCTTATTCTTACGAATCTGACGTTCAATCTTATCGATAACCAGGTCGATAGACCCGTACATATCTTGCGAAACATCTTCTGCCCGAAGGGATAATAGAACCAAGAGGAATCGTTACTTCGACTTTCGCCGTCTTTTCCCGGTACACTTTCAAATTTACCCGTGCATCAAGTTCTTGCTCTGCTTGGAAATACTTCTCAATCTTCTCAAGTTTAGAAACTACGTAGTCACGGAGAGCATCAGTTACTTCTAGGTTTTCACCACGGATACTATATTTAAGCATATAAGTACCTTCTTTCTAAACATAAATGTTTTTATTTACAATATCATTATAACGCTTTTCATTCTTTTTGCAAATATTTTCTTATCTTGCGAGTGAAAATGTCAAAACTTCTTTCACACCTGCTTCCAGCAATAATTCTCGAGCCAATTGTAAGGTTTTTCCGGTCGTGTACACATCGTCTATCAGAAGAATTTTTTTCTGGCAGAAGGACATCTTTTTACCAATGTAAAAACATTGCTGACTGTTTAATCGTTCTTCGCGATTTTTACTGGATTGGGCAAGCGCATCCTGCTTTTCAAGCAACTGTTTATAAGGCAAACAAGCAGCTTGCAAGAAGCCTTCTACCTGATTAAAACCTCGATTTTGGTATTTTTTTCAGGACTGACAGGAATAGGAACTAAAAGTATATTTTTTTGAAGTTCCTGAGGCTTTTTGAGAACTTCTGCAAACACAAATCTCAGAAGATAATCCCCTTGAAACTTGTATTTGCTGAAGTAGTCCTTCATCAAATCATTATAAAGAAAACAGGCCTGATGCTGAACTACATAGCCTTGCGTTTCCCATATTTGACAATCCGAGCAGACTTTCGCTTCCCCATCCTTCCAGCAACGTGGGCAATGGATGAGGAAATCATTTCAAATCCTGCTCGACAATATTTACAAATTGTATTTTTGTTCTTTTTGCAATAAAATCAAGGAAGAAAAAGTCCTATTTTTCTTCGACTACTTGGCTGCATAACAGGCAATTTTTCATAGGCCGGCCTCCTTGTTCATCAGTTTGATTTCACGAATCGCTTTTTTTCGATTGAACGTGTAGTGCCGTCGTGAAAGAAGAATAAATCTCCCGTCGGCCTCTCCATACTACGTCCTACCCGACCAGAAATCTGCACCAAGGCGCTACGGCTAAAGAGACGATGGTTGGCCTCCAGAACAAAGACATCTACACAGGGAAAGGTCACGCCACGCTCTAGGGATGGTCGTCGTGACTAAAATGGTAATTTCTCGCTTGCGAAACTCTTCAACGATTTCTAAACGATTTTCAGTTGTCGAAGCTACAAATCCAACTCTTTCCGCTGGAAATATCTCCTCCAAAACTTGCGCAAATTCTTGACCTCTTTTTGATTTCCGAGGCAAAGATCAGCAAAGGAAAGCCCGTTTTTCTCTGTCTCTCGATATACTTTTTCAGTTTAGGCGGCAATTTCTTTTTCGCTAGATATTTTTGAAAATCCGCCAGCCAAACTTTTGGGGCACAATCAAAGGATTGCCATGGAAGCGGCGAGGAAGACTAAGGCGTTTTTAGTTCTCCTTTTTGGACTTTTTATCCAACTCATCCGTCGAAGTGGCAGTTAAGAAAATTGTCGTTCCCTCCTCCTTGACCGACTGCTCCACAGCATGGTAGAGCACAGGGATTGTCCACATAAGGAAAAGCATCTACTTCATCCACAATCAGCAAATCAAAGGCTCGATAAAATTTAAGAAGCTGATGGGTAGTGGCAATGACCAAGGGACTACGAAAAATATGGCTCGGATTCCCCATGCAAAAAGCGAAATAGGGCATGCAAAAATCCAGCTTGAGCCGGCGATAAAGCTCCAAACAGACATCAATCCGAGGGCTGGCTAGGCAAACCGCTCCCCCACGATCAATCACTTCTGCAATCACCTGATAAATCATTTCTGTTTTGCCCGCACCAGTCACTGCATGGACTAGGCTATTCTGCTTTTGAGCAACTGACTCTAAGAGTCCCTGAGAAACTTTCGCTTGAAAGGCTGTCAATTGTCCCTGCCACTTGAGTACCTGATTTTCTGGAAAAATCTTCCTGTGGAAAAATAGTAGAGTTCTTGATCACTCCGAACTCGCCCCAAAATCAGACATTCCCTGCAATAGTAGGCATTGACAGGTAGCTGGTAGTTCTCCTTGTCCACTTGAGAGCCACAGCGGCCGCAAAACAACTTTCTCCTTTCCTCTCGCATACTTGGCGGCTGCTGAGCCTGCATACGCAGCTCAGGGCTGAGCTGATCTTCTGTAAATATCCTACCTGGGCAATCATTTCTTTCTAACATACTTTTTTTATTCGTAAAACTTTTGGAAAAAAATCTATTTTTTTGTGTACAATAAAACTATGGAATATAGAACAATTAGACAAGACGGCCAAGCCCAAGAAGAAATTAAGAAATCTCGTTTCATTTGCCACGCCAAGCGTGTTTACTCAGAAGAGGAAGCTCGGGATTTTATTGCTGCCATCAAAAAAGAGCACTATAAAGCTACTCATAATTGCTCTGCTTTCATTGTCGGAGAGAAAAAGTGAAATCAAACGAACCAGTGACGACGGCGAACCCAGCGGCACCGCAGGGCGTTCCCATGCTCGGTGTTATGGAAAATCACCAACTGACCAATGTCTGCTTTGTAGTTACGCGCTATTTTGGCGGGATTAAGCTAGGGAGCTGGTGGGCTCATTCGGGCTTATGCTGGCAGCGTCGCTTTGGCAATCAAAGAAATAGGTCTGATCGAAATCAAGGAACAGGCGGGCTTGCGCCTTAAAATGTCTTACAGCCAGTACCAAAAACTTCGATAACTTTTTTTAAAAAGCTGAGGATCTGATCGAATTCGACACAGAATTCACAGATCTAGTTGCCACAACCATTTATATCGACAAGCAGGAAAAAGAACCGCTAGAGCAGAAATTAATCGAGTTTTTCAATGGCAAAATCCAAATTGATGATCAAGGTTTGCGCGAGGTTGAAATTCCCTTAACAGTTGAATAATTTAAAAAGCTAGGCTGAGTGATAAAGAATTTTTATCGTGGTCATAGCTTTTTTTATATTTTACAAAGTGCCACTTTCAGCTTATACTAGTCTCATTAAAGTATTGAGGTAGGAAAAATGGCAAACATTTATCAAAATATCACAGAATTAGTTGGAAGAACGCCAATTGTTAAACTTAATAATATCGTTCCTGAAGGAGCAGCTGAGGTTTATGTCAAGTTAGAAGCCTTCAACCCTGGCTCTTCTGTCAAAGATCGGATTGCTCTCAGTATGATTGAGGCGGCTGAGCGCGATGGTCTTATCAAGCCTGGCGATACTATCGTTGAAGCAACCAGCGGGAATACCGGCATTGGCCTTTCATGGGTTGGGGCAGCCAAAGGCTACAAAGGTTGTCATTGTGATGCCAGAAACCATGAGTGTGGAGCGTCGCAAGATTATCCAAGCTTATGGAGCGGAGCTAGTTTTGACTCCGGGTAGCGAAGGAATGAAAGGGGCTATTGCCAAGGCAGAAGAAATCGCCCAAGAGCGAAATGGCTGGTTGCCACTACAATTTAACAACCCAGCCAATCCAGAGGTTCACGAACGAACAACAGGAGCAGAAGTTATCGCTGCTTTCGGTGAAACTGGACTGGACGCTTTTTGTCGGTGGTGTCGGAACTGGTGGGACTATCTCTGGTGTCTCTCATGCTCTTAAAAAAAGCGAATCCAAATGTCCAAATCTATGCGGTTGAAGCAGACGAATCTGCTATCCTTTCTGGTGAGAAACCAGGTCCTCCACAAAATTCAAGGACTTTCAGCTGGCTTCATTCCAGAGACCTTGGATACAGCAGCCTATGATGGTATTGTCCGCGTAACTTCTGATCAAGCGCTAGAGTTAGGACGCCATATTGGTGGTCAGGAAGGTTTCCTAGTCGAATTTCATCTGCTGCGGCTATTTTTGCAGCCATTGAAGTCGCTAAAAAACTAGGGAGCTGGCAAGAAAGTCCTTGCCTTAGCACCTGATAATGGTGAACGTTACCTATCTACCGCTCTCTACGAATTTGATGCTTAATCGTGAAAAAGAGTTAACAAAAATTCCTACCCGTTTGGGTAGGGAATTTTTACTCTTTGTTCTTTCAGAAAAAGCTTTGGCTTCCCTTATCCAGATTGGCAATTGCTTACCTAAAGGTGCAAATCCAATTTTGCAACGATCGTTTGAAAAGCGATGCCGTCTCGGTAAACGATGTTTTTCCTCCTCCAAAGTTCGCATCGATAAGCTGGCCTTACCAGAAAAACTCATCATAATCTACTACCTGCACAAGAACCTGATCACCAATTTTCAAAATATCGTGAATATTGTCAATATAGCCCGTCCGAATCTCAGAAATATGAATGAGCCCGATCAGACCGCTTTCTAGTTCGACAAAGGCACCGTAGGGCTGAATCCCTGTAATTTTCCCCTTTAACTTATCTCCGATTTTCATTAATCTATAACCTCAATCGTCTCAATAACAACATCCTCAAGCGGTTTATCCATTGAAGCAGTCTCAACTGCTGCGATCTTGTCAGAACTTCATAAGAAGCCTCATCTACTAACTGCCCAAACACAGTGTGTCGACGGTCCAAATGCGGTGTCCCGCCCTTACTAGCATAAACTTCAGCGATTGGCTTCGGCCATCCTCCCCGAGTCAATTCCTTGGTTGAATAAGGAAGACTGTTATTTTTGGACAATAAAGAACTGACTGCCATTGGTATTCGGTCCAGCATTCGCCATGGAAAGAGCCCCACGAATATTGTAAGCTCAGGGTGAAAACTCATCTTCAAAGCGTTCGCCGTAGATAGACTCTCCGCCCATACCAGTACCTGTCGGATCGCCACCTTGAATCATAAAATCTTTGATAACTCGGTGGAAGATTACTCCGTCATAGTAGCCATCCTTTGATAAGGCGATAAAGTTGGCAACTGTTTTTGGGTGCTTGCTCTGGGAAGAGTTGAATCTTCAGTTCACCATGATTTGTCTTGATCTTTGCAACTGGGCCTTGAACCTCATCAAAGATGGAGCTGTGGGAAGGTCAATTCTTTTCTCCACCATGCCCAATTGCTCCAAGGCGTCAAAGATGCCGTCTTCTTCGACTCGTTTTTGTGACAAAATCAGCCTTTTTCTGCAATTCCTCATGGGAAACTCCCATAGCAATACTGAGCCCTGCATAGTCAAATAATTCTAAATCATTGAGTCCATCACCAAAAACTAAAACATTTTTCTGGCTTGAAACCGAGGGTGCTCCACGACCTTGGCAACGCCAGCTGCCTTTGAAACTTCTTTCGGTACGACATCCGATGAATGCTCATGCCAACGTACCATACGGAGAGACTTGCCCAAATCTTCTGGCAACTGCAAACTGTCACCTACATCCTCAAAAGTCCACATTTGATAGATTTCATGATCTTGGTAAAAATCAGGATTGACAGCTAGATCTGGATAAATGATATCAATTGCTGACGAAATCATAGGATTGCGAACAGACAGAGCCGCTTCGTGACTACTTACCAAACCGTACTCAATTCCCACTTCCTTGGTCCAAGAAATATAGGATTCCACGCATTCTTGCGGAATGACCGATGTTGCAATGACTTCGCCCTTTCTATTTTTCAACATAAGCCCCATTCAAGGTAACAAAAATCAGGATCCAAGTCACGAATTTCTGGAACAACTCCAAAAATGCCACGACCAGAAGCAATTCCTGTCAGAATTCCCTTTTCTCTCAGTTGCTTAAATACAACTTTGATCGACTCTGGGGATAAAGCCCGTTTCCTTGACCCGCAAGGTATCATCGATATCAAAAGAAAACAATCTTAATCTTTTTCGCCTTATATTTTAATTTTGCCTTCATATTTTTCCTCTTTCAATTTAATCTTTTCTATTATATCATTAAAAGTCATCTTGCGGAACAAGGTGATGCTGAAAAGCATAGACAACTGCCTGGGTCCGATCGCTCACTTCTAGCTTAGACAAAATATTGGACACATGCGTCTTGACCGTTTTTCAAGGAAATAAAGAGCTCGTCAGCAATCCGCTGGTTTTCATAGCCCTTGGCTAGAAGCCCCAAAATATCCCGCTCCCGCGCTGTCAAATCCTCGTGGAGCTCTATATGATTCCGATGGTATTCGACCTTCTTACTGACTTCTGTTTCAATGGCAAATTCACCCTTTGCAACCTTTCTGACGGCATGGAGAATTTCATCCGCACTAGAAGTTTTCAGCATATAACCACGGGCACCCGCATCCAACACTGGATAGATTTTTCATTGTCCAGATAGGATGTCAAAATCAAAATCTTTGCCTCTGGCCATTCTTTCAAGATAGCCAAGGTAGCATCAATACCACTCATCTCTGGCATAACAATATCCATCATAATCACATCTGGACGGCTTTCCAGAGCCTTTTCGACACCTTCTCTACCATTGGTAGCCTCTGTCACTTCTTCAATATCGTCCTGTAATTCAAAAAAGCTTTTTAAGCCCAATCTGACCATTTGATGGTCATCCACTAGTAATATTCTCATCCTTTTTCCCCTTCTAACAATGGAACACTGATTTCAATAGAAACTCCTTTTTTTAGGAGCCGTCAGAATCTTCAAGGTGCCAGCCATATCGTGCACTCGATCTTCAATATTTTTCAAACCATAACTCATGTCTGCCAAACTAGCTGGATCAAAACCGATTCCGTCATCAGAAACCTTGAGCTTGAGTCTATTTGGCGTCTGAAAGAGATATATGTCCAGACGACTGGCCTGAGCATGGCGCAAGGTATTATTGATGATTTCTTGGATAATCCTAAAAATATGCTCCTCTATCTGCTTGGGCAGGCTGACCACCTCATGCTTAAACTGGACAGTCAAATCCGACTTATCTGTCAATTCTTTGATTAAGACATTCATGCCCTCTACCAAGGTCCGATTTTTCCAATTCTGTCGGCCGTAAATGTAAGACAAGATCCGCAAGTCTTTTTGTGCCGTATATAGAATGTCTGCGATTCCCTTTAACTGTTGTTGGAGATTGTCTTTATCCAGACGCTCCACATTCCCAGCGACACCTGAAAGAATCATATTGGCAGCAAATAGCTCCTGACTGACCGTATCATGCAAGTCGCGAGCAATTCGCTTGCGTTCTTTTTCAATAATCTTCTCTTCAGCCTGCAAGGCCTGATTCTCAGATTTCTGCAAATTTTTCGGTTAAACTATCCAACTTTTCTTTTTAAGCGGACGAGAGAATCGTCCAATTCTACCTGACCGGTTTCTTGTATGCTCCTGCCTTCTAAAATAGCTTTTTAAATTCTTTTTTTAACTTGAGAAAGAGACAGATGCTGAAGGAAGCGCGCGGCAGCAGCAAGAGAATAGTCAGCGCTAAGCCCAGAACCAGAACAAAGAAAGCAAAGGACTGGAGCAAGTCCAGATTATTCAGCAGCTTTTGCCATTCTATATTAAAAAGATTAAAAAATGTAATGAAAGATAATCCCTAAAAACAAAGAAGGTGTGAGAAAAATAAGCAAATAACTTGTTTTTCACTTTCTAACAACCTCCACATTCCCTAAAAAGCTGACCAAAAACAATTTTTACAGTTTTGCTGGCTCGCTTATAATCAGGCGTTGTCAGAGAAATCGTTTCATTGCGTAGCTTGCGTGGCGGATGATTTAAAAAAATTCAAGTCTCCGTATAGGGTATTGATCTGAAGCTGAATTTCCACATCCAAAGGAATGACGATCTTGGTATCCCCAAAGCCCTTGCGAATCACAATCACATTATCATGATTGACCACAATGACATCCTCTAAATGGATGGTATCCTTTCCCATCATTCTCAAGAGATTGATATCATGAAACTGGCAGTCATCCTTTGAGAAATGCTGCAAATCTCCCAACCAACGATTTTTCAGCCCGAACTTCGGTCGCATCTTCAAAGAAAAGATGGGTCTCTTGATTTTCTTTGTAAAGATAAGGATGAGGCCACAATCATGCCGTAAATCAAGGCGAAAAGGACAGCAGCTATGACGTAAGGATTGAGCATGACAATGAAAAAGAAGACAATCATAGTCGCGACTAACAGCGAATTGCCTCTCTGCTTGCCGAAATAATAATATAAAAAAACAAGAGAAAGAGTAGCATGATGAGAACAACACGCGAAAAAAATCGGCAGCCAGCATGGTAACCAGCGCCATTGATAATAGAATCGCTTCAACAAAGATGAATAATTGAACTTTCCACATAGCTATTCCCTTCCTTACATCTCTATTGTAACAAAAATTAAGCAAAAAAACCTCCGTCTGAGGCATGAAATAAAAAGATTATCCTATCTTTAGCAGCAGCTCCTTTAGCGCCAGACTTCTTTGTACTTCTCCTCTAAAAAGCAAAAAAATCGCTTTTAAATGCTGTTTAAAGCAAAACAAACACTTAAAAACGATTTTTTTAGTTTATTTGTATTGTTCAGACAAGCTTAGAAATGGACTTGTGCTTCCAAACCAAAATGGTCACTAACGACTGGACCACGTTGCCCATCAAAAACAACAGCAGATCTTTCAACATTGAAAATCTTTACTTGTAAAAGATATAATCAATTTTTAGAGCGTCTTTGTTTCCTGTCCATCCAGCAATATCACCTTCAACCGTCGCTGTACCAATCGCTTGGTCAGCCACCTTATGGCTATCCTGGAGAGCAAGTGGACTTTGGATAATGTGCTGATAGCCTTCGTAATCAACGGGATTGTTAAAATCACCCATAAGAACTAGCGGAGTCTCAACTTGCAAGAGCTCAGATTCAAACTTAGCCCACTCTCCTTGAAACCTTTATCCCACCAAGATAGGTGACAAGAAGCAACTGTGATGAGCTGACCATCAAGCTCTGTTTCTGCCAGCAAGACTTTACGCGTATGATAATCACTTGGATCATTGACATCAGACACCAAAGAGTTCTCTTGCCTTCAGGGGCTTTCTGGACAGAAATTGCAACCCCTTCATTATAAATATCAAACCCAATATGATTATAAGCCCAAGACCAGTAATAGTCCAGACCTGCCTCAGCTAGTTTCTCAACCAGACGTAGGGCATAGTGGTCCTGGTGAATCGGAATGGCGCCATCTACCGCATAATAGAAGGGGCCTGAACAACCTGTTCAGACTCCACTAATTGATTGACTTCCTGCAGGCAAATGACATCATATTTTTTTCTTGAAGAATCCGCTCTGCTAGCTGATTTAGCTTGCTTTCTTGCTCTTCTTCCATCCAACTATGAGTATTTAAAGTCAGGAATTTTGCCATGATTTCTCTTTTCTATCTTACAATTCTACTTTAGCCACTACTGTCTTAGGAGCGACTTTACCGAATTTCTCAACTGCTACTGATTTGATTGCTGGAGCATTTGTGAAGACAACGATAGTGGTTGTTTCACGACCCGCTTCTTTAATAGCCGCCAAATCTGCTGTTACCAATAGATCACCTGCAGCAACGGTTTGTCCTTCTGCTACATGTACTTCAAAAGGTTTGCCTTCAAGGCTAACAGTATCCAAACCGATATGAACAAGAACTTCAAGACCAGCTTCAGTCAAAAGACCAAGAGCATGTTTTGTAGGGAAGACACTTGTCACTTTACCAGCTACTGGAGAATAGATCTTGCCATTTTGCTGGTTCAACCGCAAATCCGTCACCCATCATTTTTGTGAGAAGACTGGGATCCTTAACATCTTCCAACTTGACAACTTCACCATCAGCAACTGTTTCGATTGCTTCTGTCACACCTTTGTAGCTAACTGCTGCAGCTGCAGACTCAGCTTTTTGGCTTGGTAGAGTTTCAGGAATTACTTCTCCTGAATCAACAAGTCTTGGATATCAGATTTAAGAACGTCAGCTTTTTGGTCCGTAGATTGCTTGAACACCTTGACCTTTCATAACCAAGCCCATAGCGCCTTCAGCTTTCCACTGCTCTGCTGTTCCAACTTTTTCAGCATCTTTGACAGTTACACGCAGACGAGTCATACATGCATCTACATCAACGATATTAGCGCGACCACCTAGAAGATTGATAACATTAACGGCTTGAGAAGCTGCAGCAACTTTACCATTACCAGATTCTGATGAAGAAGCCTCATCTGAACCTTCTGCTGTTTCATAGTTACCGTTACGTCCTGGAGTTGCATAGTTGAAATTTCTTGATCATGAAGTTAGAAATGAAGTACATGATCACTGCAAAGAGAACTGTAACCCAGATAAAGTTGATGACATCCATACCCAAACCAGCATTGATTGCCATTGGAGTACGAGTCAAGAATTCGATTGATCCGAATGAGTGTACACGAAGGTTGACGATATCAGCCATTGCAAATGCAGCACCTTGTACAAAAGCATAGATGATATACAGCGGTGTTGCAACAAACATGAACATGTACTCGATTGGTTCAGTAACCCCTGTCAAGAAGGTTGCCAAAGCAGTCGCAATCATCATACCTTTGTATTTGTGTTTCTTGTCAGCATCTACATTGCGGTAAATAGCTGCAGCAACACCCATAAGGATACCAAATGAACCGATCATTTGTCCAACTTTGAAGCGAGCTGGGTGGAATGTGTCAAGCAAATATTGGTACTTAGTAGGATCAGCTGTCTTAGTACCAACTAAGTCAGTTGCCCAAGCCAACCAAAGTGGATCTTGTCCAAATACTTGAGTTCCTTTAGCAGCACCAGTCAATACTTCATAAGTTCCCCCAAGTTGAGTATAGTTCATTGGGATAGTCAACATGTGGTGCAAACCAAATGGAAGCAAGAGACGTTCTAAAGTACCATAGATGAATGGTGCTAGGATTGGTGCAGTATCTTGTGAATTTGCAATCCAAACACCGAAGTTGTTAATACCTGATTGAACAACTGGCCATACGAATGACAAAACAATTGCTACGATTGCTGAACGCAAGATAACAACGAATGGTACAAAACGCTTACCATTAAAGAATGACAAAGCATCTGGCAATTTACGGAAGTTGTAGTATTTGTTATAAGCTGTTGCTCCGACAAAACCTGCGATGATTCCGACGAAAACCCCCATATTCAAAGCAGGAGACTCAAGAACACTGATAAAGTAATCAGAAACCTTGATACTTCCTCCTAAGAAAGTGCTAACTACTGCTTTAGAATCTTTCAGCATATCGCTTGATACACCAAACATAACCCCAGTGATACGGTTAATCAAAATGAAGGATAAACCTGCCGCAAAGGCACCACCAGCACGTTCTTTCGCCCAGCTACCTCCAATAGCAAGAGCAAAGAGGATATGCAGGTTACCGATAACCCCCCAACCAATTTGTTCTAAAACGCCACCAGTAGTCACTAGAAAACCTAGCTCAGGATTGATCATCGGAATTGACTTACCAATACTGATCATCAAACCTGCTGCGGGCATAACCGCAACAACCACCATCAAAGCTTTACCGAATTTTTGCCAAAAATTCAAAGCTAAAAAAATGTTTTTGAATGAATCTTTCATCATCCAGACCTCCTTATATTTTTCACAAACCACCCCTTGATGAAATCGTTTGCATTGAATAATACTATTATACCACTATTTTTAATTTTTGTAAAGGCTTTTATAAAAAAATTATTTTTGGGACTTTTTCCTATATTTAGTGGAATAATATATAGAATAAGGTGAAATTTTTAGCATGCAAGCGATTGCGTATATTTCCATAAATTTACTGAAATAACAATAAAAAGCCGAGAAACATTCAATTCCATGTTTCTACAGCTTCTTTTTATTTATATTCTTTTATAGCGGTCAGCTTCTGCCTGATTAGCCCAGACATAGTGACCAGGACGGATCTCAACCATGCTAGGTTGATCCACTGAGTAGTCATGCTGCTCTGGATCGTAAACCTTTAAGACCTTTTTACGCTCCAAAAATTGGGTCTGGAATTGGCACAGCAGATAAGAGTGACTGCGTATAAGGGTGGATTGGGTTGTTAAACAACTCTTCTGTCTCTGCCACCTCGACAATAACCCCTTTATAGATAACAGCGATTCGATCTGAAATAAAGCGAACTACAGAAAGATCGTGAGCGATAAAGAGATAGGTCAAACCAAGTTCTTTTTTTGGAATTTTTTTCAAAAGGTTCAAGACTTGCGCACGGACTGAAACATCCAAGGCAGAGATTGGCTCATCCGCAATGACGAAATCTGGCTCCATAACTAAGGCACGAGCAATCCCAATCCGCTGGCGTTGACCACCAGAAAATTCGTGAGGATAGCGTGTCAAATGCTCAGCTAAAAGACCAACTTCACGAATGATATTCTTAACTTTTTCTTGACGGTCTTCTTCATTTTCAAAAAGATGATAGTTATAAAGACCTTCTGAAATGATATAGTCAACCGTAGCACGCTCATTCAAGCTAGCAGCTGGATCTTGGAAAATCATTTGAATCTTACGGATCAATTCAGCTTCATCAGCTTTAGATTGCTTCCCGTTGATCTTTTTACCTTCGTATAAGATGTCCCCTGCACTGGTATCGTTCAATCCGATGATAGCACGGCCGATGGTTGTCTTACCAGAACCAGATTCACCTACTAGGGAAAAAAGTTTCTCCTTTATTGATAAAAGAAATTTGCATTTTTACAGCTACAAATTTCTTACTTCCTTCGCCGAAGGAAATTTCTAAATCTTTAATTTCAACTAATTTTTCAGTCATTTCCTTCCTCCTAAGCTTCTAAGTGATTGAAGCCCATTTTTGAACGAATTTTATCATGAAGGTTTTTCGATAATTGCTGGCTTCTCGACCCTTGGTGCATCTTCGTGCAAGAGCCAGGTCTTAGCCCAGTGCGTATCGGTAACCTGAAAGGCAGGAGCTTTTTCTTCGAAATCGATAGCCATTGCATAGTCCGAACGAAGCGCAAAAAGCATCCCCTTTAATGCTAGTATATAACGATGGTGGTGTACCTGGAATCGAGTAGAGTTCACCATTTGCTTCAGCTAACTGCGGCAAGCTAGACAGCAAGCTCCATGTATATGGATGTTTTTGGATCGTAGAAGATTTCTTCAACTGTTCCATATTCAACGATTTCACCAGCATACATAACTGCCACTTTATCAGCAATACTTGCTACAACACCAAGGTCGTGGGTGATAAAGACAGTCGTGAAATGGTATTCTGCCTGCAATGACTTGAGCAAGTCAATAATTTGGGCTTGAATCGTCACATCGAGGGCAGTTGTTGGCTCATCACAGATCAGAATATCTGGACGACAAGCCAAGGCGATCGCGATAACAATCCGTTGGCGCATCCCACCAGAATATTGGAAGGGATACTCTTCAAAAACGTTTTTCAGCGTCTGGAATTCCAACTTTAGTCATGTAGTCGATTGCCATTTCTTTGGCTTCTTTGCTTGTTTTTCCTTGATGTTTGATGATAACTTCGGTAATTTGACTTCCGATTGTATTAATCGGATCTAGACTAGTCATCGGATCTTGGAAAAATAGTCGCAATTTTAGCACCACGGATGGGTTCCCAGTCCTTGTTGCTCTTTAGGGCAGTTAAATCAGTTCCTCGGTAATCAATCGTTCCTTGAGCTACACGGCCATTTTCTTCCAGCATTCCAGTAAATGTTTTTTTGTCAAAACAGATTTACCAGAGCCAGATTCTCCAACCAGAGCTAGAACTTCACCTTCAACTAGGTCAAGGGAAACGCCTCGAATGGCAGTCAATACTCTGTCACGAACGTCAAATTCCACGACAATATCGCGAGCAGTCAATATTACATTTTTATTTTTTTGTCATATTTACTCCTATCTATGTGTCCGTGGATCACTTGCATCGGCTAAGTTTTGACCAACTACGAAGAAGGACAGGGATACCAAGATCAAGGTTGTCAATGGAATCCAGAAAAGGTAAGCATTAGTTGTTACGTTTTGTGAATAGTCGGAAATCAAGCGTCCCAAACTTGGTACTGTTACAGGAAGACCAAGTCCAAAGAAGGATAGGAAAGCCTCGTACGAGATAAAGTTTGGAAGCATTTGAGAAGTTGTCGTCACAATAACAGATACCAATTGGGGCATGATATTCTTGGTCACAATCTTATATGTCGGTGTTCCCAAGGTACGCGATGCCAAGTTATACTCCAAATCACGATAACGCATAATTTGAATACGGATCGTATACGCAATCCCCACCCAGCCAGTGATGGTCATGGCGAAGATCAAGTTCCAGAAACCAGCACCGATAGAGTAAGTCAAGACAATGACAATCAAGAGTGCTGGAATATTTGAAATAACATGTAGACTTCCATCATGACACGGTCAACCGCTTTGGAAATTCCCCAGATAGCACCAATAATGATTCCGATAATCAGGTTAATGAGTGTTGCAATAATGGAAATCAAGATAGAATTCCGCGCACCAAACCAAACACCGTCAAACAAAGATTTACCATTACTGTCTGTACCAAACCAGTGTTCAGCGTTTGGTTTGATATAACGCATACTAAAGTCATTTACCTTGCTGACATCATTGAAATCGAAATTCGAGAACATGGGATAAATGAAACTCATCAAAACGATGGCAATCAGAATCCCTAACATGATCGTCGTTGATTTCTTTTTCAAGAATTGACGCATAACGGAGCGCCAGTATGAATAAGCCGGAGCATCAATCGTTTCAGAGGCAAAATCGTCACGTTTGACAAATTGGAATTTACTTTTATCAATTGTAGCCATTATTTACCTCCTTTAGATGTTAATTTAATACGTGGGTCAAGCATTGTCATCAAGATATCACCAACTAAAAGGGCAAAAAAATTGAAAGACAGGTGAAAATAAATACAAGACCAACCACCATTGAGTTATTTGATGCCTTAACAGAATCAATCAGCATTTTACCCATACCAGGAAAGGCAAAGACAGTTTCTGTCAGGGTCGCACCTGCAATAACACCAACGATAGAAGCTGGAATACTAGATACCAACGGCACCATCGCATTCTTGAAAATGTGCTTGTTCGAAATTTCTTTCTCAGAAAGACCTTTGGCACGAGCAAAGCGAACAAAGTCTTGGGATTGTAAGTCAATCATATAACGACGGATCCAGACAGCTGTCACAGGTGCGCTCAGAAGTCCAAGAATCAAGGATGGCAGAACATACGAACGCCAGTCACCTGCTCCCAAAATTGGGAAGGAATCTGGAAGACCAATAGCTGAACCAGCCAAACGAACAATATAAACAAGAGCGATGGTTGGCAGTGACATCATGAAGGTCAAGCCACCTGTTGAAATACTATCAAACCAAGTATTTTTCAAACGAGCCATATAAGAACCAAGCGGAACAGCAATCAAATAAGAAAGCGCCACACCAATCAGACCAATAATAGATGAGCTGACAATCATCGATGGGTTTTGATAGTTATTCTTGGTTGCAGTGTAAGCATCTCCCTTGCCATATTTAGCAATATCCTGAGAGTCTGCCTTACTTGGAGTCTTGTAGGTACGAGGTAAATATCTACAGCAAGTTTTTCTTACCTGTTGGGAATTGAACTTCTGATGATTTTGTTTGACCTTGTCCTTGGGAAATAACTTGCAATACAGGCGTATTCGCATAAGTAGGGATAAAAATTTCCTAGGTTCAAACTAACAAAGTTTTGGTGAACAAATGGAAATTGGCCATTAAAATATAGAAGATATTTATGACGAGTACCCGAACCTACGACTGACCAACCAATGGCCGGGTCATTTTCGATACGGATATAGCGCTTAAGATTTGGATTTTCCTCATCTTGAATCGCATTTGGATGATCAATCTGAATCAGATTAGCATAGAACTCAAGTACACGCTCGTAAACTGGAACTTCACGAACAGCATAGAATTCTTTGCTTTCTTTGAATTGATACAATTTCCAACCTTTGCCAAGTTTTTCAACATAGGCTTCGTAGATCTTTTTATTCTCATCGGTTGCCTCAGTAGTTACAGATTTATTTTTCCTTCTTGGCTTTTTTTCCTGTAACTCTTTTTGTATCATAATAGTCAATATAACCCATCCGTTCATAGACTGTATTTTCATAGTTTGTCTTTTTATCTTCGGTTGTGGCTATCTTATTGTAGTTCGGGTCTTGTTTGAAAATCAATCTTCTCGGAACCATTGTATAAATAATGGTATAGGTCAAGGTCGTTACCAAGAAAATCGACACAATTGAGCGTAAAATACGCATAAAAATGTATTTCTTCATTTATCGTTTCCTTTAAATTTCAAAAGAACTTTCTCTCGTTATTAGAGAAAGTTCTAGTGAACTGATTTATTCTACATGACTTTCGAGATCTTTTTGTGCTTTCGCATTTGACTCTTCTTTTTCTTTCAGCCATTTCTTACGAGCTGCTTCGTAGTCTTTCTTCGTTACTACGTCATTTGTAACTTTAAGACGTTTGAAGTAAGTAGAACTTGTCTTATTACCAGTTTGAGCATAAGCGCCTGAGAATGGCTCGATACGTGAGATAAATGGTGCTGCACCAGGATTTGCCATCAATGGAACAACAAGAGAGTTGTCTGTCAACCAAGCCTGAGCTGCTGCATATTTTTCGTAGCGAGTAACAATATCTGAAGTTTCCTTACCAGCTTCATTTACCAAGCGGTCAAATTCATCTAAACCAACTTGCTTAGCGGCTGCATTGTCTGCTCCCTCAAAAACCAAGGTAAGTCTTTGTAGTTTTAGTTGATGTAGTTTTCAAAAATATCCAAATAAGTTGATGGATCTTGATAGTCAGGGTTCCAACCAACAGCTGTTGAGATATCCCAGTCTTCGCCAGCAGCATTTGGTGCATAGTAAGTAATGTTGTAAAGATCATCTTCTGACATTTGTTGAATATCTACAACAACATTCTCAGTTCCCAAAGTCTTTTCAACAGATTGCTTAAGCGATTGTGCGCGGTTAACCATTGGCTTAGAAGTCTGAGCAACTGGGAGATCCAGATGGATTGGGAATTCCACTCCGTCAGCTTGTAGAGCTGCTTTTGCTTTGGCAAACTCTGCTTTTGCTTTCTCAGCATTAAAGAGGCCATCTTGACCGTCCTCAAGTTTAACACCTTTCCATTCGTCACCCAATGCAGCAACTTTCTCTTCTACAACGTCACCAAAAGATTTATCGCCAACTTGAACAAATGAAGGTGGTACATAAGTATTGCGGACAGCGTAAGGAGCACCCTCTTTACCATTGATCTGTGCTGAGTATGATGTGCGGTCAATAGCAAAGTTCAAGGCTTGACGGAAGTCTTTGTTCAGAATCGCTTTCTTAGTAGCAGACTTCTGAGCATCTGTTGTTTTGCTTGTATGGTTGTAACTTTGACGATCAATATTGACACCCATAACAGCTACACCAGCACTTGGCGGTGTGAAAAAGATATTATCCTTGAAGTCTTTTTTCTACTCCAGCATAGTTTGAGCTTGTAGGGTAGAGACGAGCTACTGTGTAGGCGCCATCTTTAAAGTTACGAGCAAGGGCATCTTGGTCTTGTCCATCAAAAGTAAGACAACTTGATAGTATCGACATGAACATTTTCCTTATCCCAGTAGTTTTCATTTTTTTGATACTCAACAGCAGACTTAGCAGTGATAGACTTCATCAAGAATGGTCCATTGTAAAGGATAGAAGATGGGTCAGTAGATTGACCAAATTTGTCCCCTTGTTTCTTAAGGAATTCAGCATTAACTGGCCAAAAGAACTTGTGAAGTTGTCTTTGAATTCCACTGTGGTTCAGGTTGGTTCAAAGTATATTGGAGAGTGTGGTCGTCAACTGCCTTAACTCCAACAGTAGAGAAGTCAGGTGTTTTACCATTTACGTAGTCATCCAAGCCTTTTACAGATTGTTGCACAAGATAAAGGGCTTCAGATTTCTTATCAGCAGCATGCTTGAGGCCAGTCACAAAGTCCTGAGCTGTCACATTCCCGTATTCTTCACCTTCTGAAGTGTACCATTTAGCGTCTTTACGGATTTTATAGGTATAAGTCAAACCATCTTTAGAAACAGTCCAAGACTCTGCAATAGACGGTACAAAAATTACCATATTGGTCATTTTCCAACAAACCGTCCACACCGTTAGTCACGAGGTCAGATGTTGAAGCCTTACCAGACGTCACATAGTCCAATGTTTCTGGTTCAGCAGTATAGACATAATTATAAGCTTTTGCTGCGCTGTTTCCTTTTGATGAACCAGAACAAGCAGCTAAAACGCCTACTGAAAGAAGGCTAACCCCAGCTAAAAGCTAATACTTTGCTTTTTTTCATACGAATTCTCCAATTTTGTTTTTTTAGGTTTACTTAGGATTATAGCACAAGAAAGGAAAAAAGTAAACTAAATTTTCTGAATATTATGGTAGCCATGCAATGACTCTACTCTATTACTCGTGTTCATGTTCCACTGCTATCCTAAGAAAAACTTAGCAAGTCTAAAGACTTATTTAATAGAAGGGTAGTATAGTCCGGATCATCCTTGAGTTCTTTGATGGAACTTTGAACCAACTCCAAATCATCTGTAATCATCCCATCCACTCCTAAGCGAAAGGATTTGACGATGCTATCCTCATCATTAATGGTCCAGTCATAGAGACGTTTGTCGGATTGCCAGAGTTTATTGACAAAATTTTCATCCAAGGTTGAATACTCCATGGTGTAGCCAGAAGCCTTAGTTCGTGGAAAGATTGTATTATAAGGCAGGATAAAGAAACTGGGGATAGAGGAGTCATATTTGACAACCTGATCGATGACTTGGTAGTCCAAAGACTGAATCTGGTGTTGATAAACCTTGATTTTGGCACCATACTTGCTCAAGAATCGCTCCATCATATCCTTAGAATCTTTCTTGCTGGTCTTGATTTCTATCAAGAGGCGCTGGCCGAGTTGATTGGCTCGGGTAAAGTAATCGTCAAAGCTAGAAATCTTAGCTCGATAGCCATTTTCTGAAATCTCTAGCGAAGTCAACTCAGCCAAGGTTAAGTCTTGAGGTTGGGCATCAAGACCTGCCAACTGCTTCAGGTTTGCATCATGCATCATAACAAATTGCCCATCCTTGGTTTCCTGCACATCCATTTCTACCAAGTCAGGCTTGAGTAAGGCTGTTTTTTCCAGCGCTTCTACGGTATTTTGGATTCCATTCTCCCTCGAAACCCCTCTATGGGAAATCGTAATCGGAACGTTCTCCAAAGGGAAATTTAGATAGACATAACCTTCTAATGCAAAGCTGAAGCTAGCAATAGTCAAAACAAACCAACGCATTAGAGACAGGCCACTTTTCGTTGGATAGTCATTTAAGGTACGATCTGTCAGGAAGGAGACAAATTTGAGAAGGAAATAGGACAACATAGCATAGTAGGCAAACTTAATCAGGACAAAAAGCTACAATACCGCTGAAGAGGACAACCTCATTTGGTTGAGTGTTCGCGTATCGCTGTCCCAGTATAGCCGGAGCTGAGAGAAAAGTATAAAGCAGAAAGCTTTTGATAATAATCCAAAAAGATGCCTAGTGTAAAAAGAAAAGGCGGTTCTTGGTCTTGGCCAGACTAAAAGCGAATTGCCTGAGGAACTGTTGCGTGCTCAAAAAAGAGCTGTGGTAGGGCAAACATTAGTCGCACTGCCACCAGAAGCATGCTGACTACAAGAAGTCCCATGAAAACAGCGAACACAATATTATTTGCCAAATAGGTGACAATAAAATCCGGAACCAAAAATTTTATTGAGATAGTAAATTTTTCAAAATTTGGCGCAAGAAAGGAAAAAGAAAGCCCATATAAAGTACGATAAAGAGCATTTTCCCTGGGCCAGCTCTTCTTGACAATGGCAAAACTATCCCTGAATGTTTTTCCAAGAAAAGCGAATACTGGTCGATTTTCTTTATCCAAAAGGTTGCGAATCCCCATGAAAAGCATGCCGCTCTGGAAATAGGCTACAAAGAGATTGACCACAACGAGGGACTAGAAAACCTAGACCGACCAGCCAATTAGAGCTGAGGACTGCCCAGACATTGTTGTAAGACAAAAAAAGATAGCCTGTCTGTTTGAGTAGGTATTCTGCTGCGTAGGAATTAAAGGGAATCCAAGCATACTCCATCATCATAAAGACCATGAAAAAGAGAACTAGGATCTTATCTAAATTATGATAAAAAGCGCTTAAAGCTAAGTTTTTCTGGTTTCATCTTATTCTTCTTTCAGAAATTTGTGCGAAAAAGGGTAGTCAAGTTACAGTGGCTACAGTGAGTCCGCTCCTGTTATTGCCATCTTGGCACCACCCTTCTTTGACAAATAAATCCCAGCTTTTCAACTGAGATTTTCTTTCTTATTTACCAAATAAACGGGCGAAAAATCCTTTGTTTTTCCTGCTTTTGCACCTTCTCCTTGGCTTCATCCAGTTCCAAAAGAAGGGTTTCCCGCTCGCTCATAGCCTTGGCTGTCAACTGCTGCTGTTGGTCTAGCTGCTTATCTTTTTCAGCAATCTGCACGTCCTTGACACGGAGTTGTTCGTCTTTCTTAGCCAGCTGGTTATCTTTTAGCCTTGAGTTGCTCATAAAGGCGCAAAATCTCAGCATTTTTTTCATCCACTAAGATTTCCATCAACTCGCGCTGTTTGACTTCTTCGCTGACTGGCTCATCTTCAAAAATGGTCTTTTTATAAATTTCTTCTAGCTTAATCAGGCCACTGCGAGTCACGACTGTGACCCCTTTTTCATTTTTTTCTGTATCTTCTGGCGGCAGAGCCTTGACACGATTATTGATTGCCTGACGGCTGACTCCTAAAATCTCGGCCAGCTCGCTGACTGTCTTTTCAATTGCCATAATTTCCTCTGAAACTTTTTCTAGATATAGTTACCTAAATCTTATCATATCAAGGCTTAACTGTCAAATAAAGCAAAAAGTGAAGCAAGTATGTTGCTCCACTTTCCTAGTTTTCTATAGTTCAACTTGAAAGATTTCCAAACTCTGCATTTCTTCTTTAGTCAAGCGTCGCCATTGCCCCAGTTCCAGACTTGGATCTAGCTGGAGAGGCCCCATAGACAAGCGCTGAAGGTCGGTGACTTCCTTCCCACAAGCTAGAACCATCCGCTTCACCTGATGAAACTTGCCTTCTGAGAGCGTGATACGGACCAAACTGGTCTTCGCTCCTTCATTTCTTTCGATAATTTCGAGCTGTGCAGGCTGACAAGTGAAGTCTTTAAGCTCGATTCCTTGAGCAAAAACGCTCAACATCTGCCTGATCCATCAGACCGGCAACCTGAGCCTGATAAACCTTAGCCACATGGCGCTTGGGGGACAGCATAGCATGCGATAGCTGACCATTATTGGTCAAAAGCAGAAGCCCATGTGTGTCTATATCTAACCGCCCCACAGGAAAGACTTCTTTTTGACGGGCAGTATCGTCCAATAAATCTAAAACTGTTCGATGTCGGTCATCTTCAGTGGCAGAAATGACACCCTTGGGTTTGTTCAATAGGTAATAGACATATTTTTTTCATAAACCAGAGTCTGACCATCCACCACAATCTGATCCGACCGCTCATCAATCTGTGTCTTGGCCGACGTGACCGCTGCCCCATTGACCCAGACTTGACCTTTTTTTCAATAGTTGCTTGACTTGACTGCGCGAGCCAAGTCCACTTTCCACTAGAAATTTATCCAGACGCATATTCTTCTCCTAAGCAGACTTTTTCTTGAGAATCCCAAACGCCAGCACTGCCATTAAAAACCATCAGACTTCCCAAAACGCCAAAAAAATAAAGGAAGCTTGGCTTGAAAAATTGACTGATTAAAGACAAGAAAAAGGTTGTAGCAGTCGCTCCAGCACTACAGCCTAAAAATCACAATCGAAGTCGCTTGATTCAAGGATTTGCTAGGGATTCTCTCTGAAAGAATATGAAAAATCGCTGTCAGACTGACACTATAAACAAAGCCAGAAGCGATGGTAACCACACTCAAGAGCAAGAGATTTGGTGCCAAACCAATCATGATCGCAGTAAGACCAAAGACCACTCCTGCAACTGTCAATAGATTTTCCTTGAAATAATGAAGAAGAGGGGCAAAGGACAAGCCTGCGGCAATACCAATCAACTGCATGGTTGAAAGAATCAAACCTGCTGTCTGAACATTCCCCATACCAGACTTTTTCAACCAGTCCGGGCACGCGCACGTTGATGACCACATTCGTCAAGACAATCACCGCTGCTACTAGGGCTAGGGCCGATTGTCAAAAACCACTGTGCAGCTGTCAAGCCTTTGCCTTCCTGATGAGCCTCATGATGCTTCTCCTCCTTGCCATAAGGCACAAAGAGCAGATAGAGGGCTAGAACAATCAACCCCGACGCATAGACCAAGAAAGAAATTTCCCAGCCAAAGCGAAGCAACTGGCTCACTCCAAGCGTCAAGAGAGCCGTCCCGACAACTTCAGCCGATCCACGTAGACCGAGGGTCTGAATCCGTTCCTTGCCCTCATAACGTTCGCTAATAATCGAAATGGCCTTGGCATTGAGCAAACCAACTCCCATACCAAAAGATCAGACGCGAGACAAAAAAATCACCCAGTATGCCTTATTCACGGGAGGAACAAAGCCGCAAAGAGCGAAAAATCAAGAGCCCCGTCACAATCATCTTTCGTTCCGATAAATATTTCTCCACCAAACCATTTAAGATTAGCATGAGCATAATCCCAGCCGATGGGAGAGAAACCAACAATTCTATCCAACTTTCCGGCAGGTCTTTATAAAAAGCAAACATAGCCGATTGGGCACTGGAAATCGAAAAGGAGGTCGTCAACACTAAAGAAAGTGAGAGAATACTCACTTTTTTTCCATAAACTTTTTCATTCTATTTTCCTTTAAAAAAATCACACTCATTCTATCATACAGCTTTTATAAAAAGACGCAATCATCTTTTCTTAAAAAAATTCGGCCATTAAAAAGAATATTCTTTCGAAAAATTTCTCCTCTGATAAAAGGACAAGCCCTTTCTTTTATTTCTGGCAGGATTTGTGTTATGATGAAAGAAAGAAAAAGGAGAGAATCATGTCTGTTAGTGAAAAAATCGGTTATGGATAAATTAACCAAAGCAGCTCATTTGATCGATATGAGCGACATTATCCGTGAGGGGAATCCTACCTTGCGTGCGGTGGCTGAAGAAGTCAGCTTTCCCCTATCTGATCAGGAAATCATTTTAGGTGAGAAAAATGATGCAGTTCTTGAAACATTCTCAAGATCCTGTCATGGCTGAAAAAATGGGGCTCCGTGGCGGAGTTGGTCTAGCAGCGCCTCAGCTGGATATTTCTAAGCGGATTATCGCTGTGCTGAGTGCCAAATCTGGAGGACGAAGAAGGAAATCCGCCTAAAGAAGCCTACTCACTGGCTCAGGTCATGCTACAATCCAAAAATTGTTGCCCACTCTGTGCAAGATGCTGCTCTGGCTGATGGAGAAGGCTGCCTATCCGTTGACCGAGAGGTGCCAGGCTATGTTGTGCGTCATGCACGAGTGACCGTGGATTACTTTGACAAGGACGGTCAAAAACACCGCATCAAACTCAAAGGCTATAATTCTATCGTGGTTCAACACGAGATTGACCATATCAACGGCATCATGTTTTACGACCGCATCAACGAAAAAGAGCCATTTGCAGTGAAAGACGGCATGCTGGTGCTGGAATAAACGACCATATTTGCAATCAAAAATACCTAGACGTTTTCACGTCTAGGTATTTCTTCTACTATTCTAGGTGCCTCGATCCCAGAAAAGAGCCAAGAGGATCACAGCGCCCAAGACTGAGGGAAGAATGGCTGTGTCCGCTAACATCGGTCCCCAGTGGCCAAAAAGCAATTGCCCCAGCCATGAACCAAACCAGCCCAAGAGGATTTTTCCGATACAGCCCATACGCTCCCCGCGGCTGGTAATAGCCCCAGCCATGAGACCAATAATAAAACCGACAAACATACTACCAATCATATAGGATCCTTCTTTCTATGTTTCTAAGAATACTTTTCAAGAAGCAGGTGGGAGCTGTCAGATTAAAAGTGCCCGTCAAAACAACTTAAAAATCTTAGATTGCCCAGTCTCCATTTCTGAAGATAGGAACTCGTGTTCCATCCTCACGGATACCATCGATATCCATTTGATAGAACCAATCATAAAAGTCCACGTGAACATCTGAACGGTTAAGTCCCCGCAGCTTCAAGCTCTTCTTCGCTCATCTCCGCTCCACCAACAACGCTAGTTGCATAGGCTGCACCGATAGCCAAGTGATTTGACGCATTCTCATCGAAAAGGGTGTTAAAGAAGGTAATGCCTGACTGAGAAATTGGGCTTGGATCTGGTACCAAGGCACATTCACCCAAGGCACGCGCACCCGCATTTTCAAAGACAAGGTCTTTCATGACCTGATCACCCTTCTCAGCAGTGATATCTACGATTTGTCCATCCCTTGAAAGTCACTTTAATCCCTTCGATGATATTTCCATTATAGCTAAGTGGTTTTGTAGAAAGTGACATAACCATCTGCACGACGGAAGTCAGGGCGCCGTGAAAGACTTCTTCTGTCGGCATATTTGGCAAGAAATCCTTCGCCCTGCGCATTGATAGCACCAGCTGATTCCCAAACGTGGTTCTTTGGCAAACCAAGTGTCAAATCTGTTCCTGGCGCTGTGTAGTGAAGAGCTGAAAATTGCTCTTTATTAAGCATATCTGCCTTGCTCTTGAGAATAGCTGCATGCTCTTCCCAGGCCTTAACAGGATCTTCTTCGTAGACACGGCAAGTTTTGAAAATTTGGTCCCAAAGGAGATCGACTGCTTCTTCGTCGCTCGCAGCATTTGGAAAGACTTTCTTAGCCCACTCAAGTCCAGCAGCGGCTGCCACAGTCCAGCTAACCTTGTTGGATTGGGTTGCGATACGCATTGGCTTCATCGCAAGTCCCATAGCTTTAGCAGAAGCTGAAAGCTTGTCCGCATCCACTCCGTTCAAGGCACCTGGATCAGATGAACGAACTCCGAGACGGCTAGCCTTGTTCTCCAAAAGATAGTTCATCTCAGCAATCTTGTATTCTGGCACATTGTCCAAACGCTCCATTGGCGCATGGAGGAATTTCTCACGGTTGATGACATCATCTGTCCACTGAACGATAACCTCATGCGCACCCAAGGCATAGGCTTCTTTCACGATCAAATGCGCCAACTCACGTTGCTCCACATCGATAGAAAGAGCCACGGGTGTGACCAGGTTGCACATTAATTCCATTCGCAACCAATAATTTTGCATATTTTTTTCTAGATTTTCTTTAAAAATTTGGTAAAAACCATTTTGTTTTCTCCTTTTCTTTTTGTTATTTCTCTTTAAACAAAGACAACAGGTTAACCGTTGCCACCGTGCCGCAAATCAAAGCGGTCATTTCTCAAAAATCGTATCAGGATCAAGATCCAGCTGATAATCAAACACCTTTTTGCGCTGGCTTATCCTGAGCGGAAATGGTAAGTTTCATAAAAACCTCTTTCTATATTTTTAGAAAAAACTCATCAAACAAACTCAACTGGTTATCCTCTGGCATATTGCCCAGAATGCCCATGTCGTCCATCTTTTTCAACTAGGGTTGCTAGAGAGGCCGCCACGTTTGCGGAGCTCTGTCTTAGAAAGGAATTCACCTTCTTCACGCGCTCTAACCAATTGGCGGGCAACGTTATCACCCAGACCGTCCATGGTAGAAAAGGCGGGATAAGGGTATCTCCTTCGATGAGAAACTCGGTCGCGTGACTCTTGTAAAGATCTAGCTTGCCGAATTTGAAGCCCCGCTCCAGCATTTCATTGACGATTTCCAGAGTCGTATAAAGGTCAATTTCTACATTGGAGGCTTCGTTGTTCTTGCGCTTTTCAGCGATTTCGTTCATCCGGCGTTTGACGGCATCAAGGCCACCACTCATAGTCTTGATATCAAAGGCCTTAGCCCGGATGGAGAAATAAGCACAATAGTAATAAATCGGATGATGCACCTTGAAGTAGGCCACCCGCAAGGGCCATCATAACGTAGGCTGCCGCATGGGCCTTGGGGAACATGTACTTGATCTTTCCACAGGACTCGATATACCATTCTGGCACATTGTTTTCCTTCATGGCTGAGATATAGCCATTGCGCTCTTCTTCAGAAATCTTCAGCCAAAGGCCCTTCCGCACGCGCTCCATGATCGTAAAGGCCATCTTAGGGATCCAAGCCCTTGTGCATGAGGGTAAACCATGATGTCGTCCCGACAGCCGATAACGGTGGATAGGTCAGCAATCCCTTGCTTGATCAAGTCCTGAGCATTACCCAGCCAAACATCCGTACCATGAGAGAGACCAGATAGCTGTAAGAGCTCCGCAAAGGTGGTCGGATGGGTCTCGTCAACCATGCCCCGTACAAAATTAGTCCCAAACTCCGGAATCCCCAGCATACCAGTCGGCGTGCCGATTTGCTCCTCAGTCACCCCCAGAATGTCTGTTCCAGAAAAGAGGGCCATGACACCAGCGTCATCCATAGGGATGTCATTTGGATCAATGCCAGACAAGTCCTGAAGCTTCCGAATCATGGTTGGATCATCGTGTCCCAGAACGTCTAGCTTGAGGACATTTTCATCGATATCGTGGAAGTTAAAGTGGGTAGTCTGCCACTCGGCCGTCACATCGTCAGCTGGATATTGGACTGGTGTAAAGTCATAAACATCCATGTAGTTAGGGATAACAACGATTCCGCCCGGGTGTTGTCCAGTCGTCCGCTTGACTCCGGCAGCTCCCTGCGCCAAACGCTCAACTTCGGCGTCTCGGTAGAACTTCCCATAGTCGCGCTCGTATCCCTTGACAAAGCCATAAGCCGTCTTAGCAGCCACCGTACCAACCGTTCCTGCACGAAAGGCATACTCCTCACCAAAGATATCCCGTACGTCCAAGTGGGCGCTAGGCTGATCTTCCCCCGAGAAGTTCAAATCAATATCGGGTACCTTGTCCCCGTCAAATCCAAGGAAGGTCTCAAATGGAATATCCTGACCGTTCTTGCTCAGATTGTGACCACATTCTGGGCAGTCCTTATCCGGCATGTCGAAGCCAGAACCATAGGAGCCGTCCGTGATGAACTCGCTGTATTGGCATTTGCCACAGACATAGTGGGGCGACAAAGGATTAACCTCGGTAATCCCAATCATGGTCGCAACAAAACTGGATCCGACAGACCCCCGCGAGCCTACCAGATAGCCCCTGCTCATTGGAGCGCTGCACCAGCATCTGCGAAGCCAGATAAATCACGGCAAAGCCATTCCCCAAGATGGAAGTCAGCTCTTTTTCGATCCGCAAGTCCACGATATCTGGCAGCGGATTGCCATAAATCTCAAAGGCCTTTTGGTAGGTCAGCTCGGCAACTGTCTCCTCAGCCTTGTCAATGAAAGGCGTATAGAGGTCGCCCTTGACTACCTCTACCGGCTCAAAGGTCTCCGCCAGCTGATTCGGATTGGTGATGACCAGCTTCTTAGCCAAATCCTCGCCTAGAAAGGCAAATTCGTCCAGCATCTCATTGGTGGTCCGAAGTGAGCCTTAGGAAGCGGAGCCGGCTGGGCATTTTTCACCATGACCAATAGTCCGGTTAATCATGGCTCCCTGACCGAGACTACGGACGATAATCTCTCGATAGATTTCTTCTTCCGGCTCGATATAGTGGACGTTCCCCGTCGCAAGGACAGGCTTGCCCAAGCGATCGCCAACCTCAATCAGATTGCGAATTATGGTCTGCAGTTCTTCTTGGTCCTTGATCTGCTCCTTGGCAATCAGCGGCTCATAGATAGCCGGTGGCATGACCTCGATAAAGTCATAATACTTGGCTACTTCGACAGCCGCATCCACCCCCTGAGAGACAACAGCATCATAGACTTCGCCTTCTGAACAGGCTGAGCCCAGAATCAGGCCTTCACGATGGGCATCCAGCACGGTCCGTGGAATCCGAGGAACACCTTCGAAATACTTGGTATTGGACAGACTGACTAACTTGAAAAATATTCTTGAGCCCCGTCTGATTTTTACATAAATAGTCGCATGCTTGACCCGAGCCTTCTTGTAAGAATTCTCATCGACCAGATCCGTATTCAAATCCTTGAGATTGGTCACACCATGCTTTTCAGCCACATCCTTGATAAAGATAAAGAGGAGGCGACCCGTCGCTTCTGCGTCATAGTTGGCCATGTGGTGGTGCTCCAAAGCAATCTGGAAACGCTTGGTCAAAGGCCCCAGACCATGACGCTTGTACTCTGGATAGAGGTTACGGGCAAATTCCAGCGTGTCAATGACAGGCTGGGTAATTTTCGGCAGGCCATGCCGCTCATAATTGACATTCATAAAGCCCACGTCAAAGGTAGCATTATGGGCAACAAGGACACTGTCCTGGCAAAATTCCTGAAATTCTTTCAGCACCTGCTCCAGTGGTTTGGCATTGCGGACATGCTCATCTGTAATCCCGGTCAGATCCGTCGTAAAGGCCGACAGAGGATGACCCGGATTGATAAACTCATCAAACTCAGCGATAATATTGCCCTTGTGCATCTTGCTGGCTGCGACCTGAATCAAGTCATTGTAAACCGCTGAAAGTCCTGTCGTTTCCACGTCAAAGACCACATAGGTCGCATCGCTCAGCTCCATGTCCACTTCATTGTAGACGATAGGAACCCGGTCTTCTACAATATTGGCCTCCATACCGTAAATCAGCTGAATACCAGCCTTCTTGGCAGCCTTGTAGCCATGGGGAAAGCTCTGCACATTGCCATGGTCAGTAATGGCGACAGCCTTGTGGCCCCACTTGGCTGCCGTTGCCACGATTTCCTCGACCTCAGGTAAGGCGTCCATAGTAGACATATTGGTATGGGCGTGAAACTCAACCCGCTTCTGGCCCTCAGGCATCAAGTCCTTGCGCTCATAGTGGGTAACAGCCTGAACATCCTGCACATTCATGGTCAGGTCGCGGGTGAAATTGTTCATCTCCACATTTCCCCGCACCCGCAGCCAGGCGCCTTTCTTAATCACGTCAAACTTCTTGGCTTCTTCTTCGTTTTTCATCCATTTTTGCAAGGAGAAGCTAGAAGTGTAGTCTGTCATTTTGAAGTTAAGCAAGACTCGGCCGGTCCGAGTAACCTTCTGCTCCAAGTCAAAGACCATTCCCTCGAAAACCAGACGGTTTTCCTCAGTCTGAACTTCGATCATAGGAGTAATCTCTGCCTTATCCAGATTTGGTTTAGCCGCAGCCTTTCGAGCTTGGAAATCATAAGTCGGCTTTTTCCTCTGGCGGTGGTGCCATCTGTTGCAGGGATTCCATGGCTTTGAGTGCCTCTTCATTAGCCGCCTGAACAATCTTGTCATTCTCCGCTTGAAAATTCTCCGCTTGCTGCTGGGTCAGCTCATCACTGTGCTGCACCTGACAAGTCAGATGAGGGAAGCCGTATTTGACCAGCTGGCGACTGAGATTTGGCAGGGTGATTCTTACGAAAATGCTCCGTATCAATGGTCGAAGCCCCTCAATCAGCAGCTTGTCCCCATCCAAATGAACCCGCAAATCCTGATACAGGCTCTTGAAGCCATGACTAGCACAAGGCCCTTCCTCAAAGGCCAGCTGGTAATAAGCCTGCAAGAGCTCGTCCGATACCTGAGGATTCTGACAGTGAATTTCAAAAACGGCTTGATTGCCCGTCTTAGAAAACTCTTGAGCTAAGCGCCTCTGCAATTCCTGAAAAAAATCTCAATAGGCAATATATCTGAAAAAGAAAAATGAAACTCCCAGACCCGACTGACCTTGTGGACCAGAACCTTCTCGATTTCTGCATTCAAAAAGGCCTCTGAATTTCTCATTTCCAGTGGCATATCCAGCTGATGCATTAAAATTTCAAACTTGTTTGACATGACATTTCCTCGTACAGTAGTGACCCTATTTTACCATAAATCAGCACTTTTTTCGATAGAAAAAGAGCGGAGTAAAGTTGTTGATACCTATATATTTATATATTTTCTTGTCTTAAAAACTAAGTTATGATATAATAGAAAAAAACATTTATCAAAAGGAGTCTTAACTGTGAAGAAAATTTTTACTAGCTAGCGCCTGTCTGCTGGCTTTGACTGCCTGCAGCATGCCTAAAGCAAACTAAGCACGAAAAACAAACCCAACCAAAGTCAGAGCCAAAGCAAGCCAAAAAGAAGAGAAAGTAAAAACCAAGACTTTTTGCTTACAACATGCCTAACGGATACAATAATAAAAATTGTCGCTTATTATCAAAAAGATAAGATTCGAGCCTTCGATTTTATGGCTACGAAACCGACTCAAGAGGGACGAACAAAGTAAGAGTCCTGAAGAAATCAGCAACATTTATCAAGAAGAATTAAAAAGCTGGTGACTTTTATGATAAATTCAGCAAGTTAGATGGAGTCACACTTGAAGTCAAAGTTTCAGAGGACAAGAAAACCGTTGCACAAGTTGCCCACTTTGATCTCAGCAAAGCAAAAGAACAACAAGTCATGGCTGCTTTAGGGAAACAACTAAAGATAACCTATTCAAAAGATTAAGGAAAAAGCCCGAAGATTTCTTTTTGCTTTTTCTGCTATCTCAAGGATTCACAGAAGATGAAATCTTTTCTGACTGATTTCTTTCACTTTAGAAACTATCCTGTCTTGCTAGCCAAGTCCTTAGTTCGCCAGCAAGAAAAAACTTAGGGAATATTTTTTAGAGCAAGCTATTGGCTTTCATTTCTCCAATAGCATGATTTTCAAGGAGTTTTTATGCGCTTAACTAAAAAAACTGTTTTTATTGGTATCGCTTCTCTTCTTATTTTGGGCTTAGCTGCATGGGGGAGTAAATGTATTTCTCGTCATGAACAACGCTCAGCAAAGTTTTGATAAAAATTTTTATTCACTTTCAAGCTAAAAGTGATGACAACGAAACTTTTATTACACAAGGCATCGGAAAAAAAGAAGCCTATAATTTATCCTACTCTCCTACTAAGAAGACCATTGAAATAAGCAAATCGACTAAAAATGGAGATATCTATTCTTCCGATTCCATTTACGGAGCAGTAAAGTCTATGATATAAAACAAAACGCTAATCGCTATGTCTTTATAACTGCTGCAAAACCAATAATCGTTGACTTTGGAATAACTTCAGTCAAGGTAACTTATGACGGAGGTCATTTTGAAACTCCATACTCTGAGCTGCATTTTTGGTGAATCTTTCCTAGTGAAGACAACTAGATAGGAAGTATTCCAGATCGTCAATCTCTATTTATGAACTAACCGAGCTGAAAAAGCTATGGTTAGTTTTTGTTCTAAAAAAGCGGTTGAAACCGCTTTTTATCTCAATACTGCTTCTGCCAGCGCTTTTTGGATAGCAATGACACTTTTATCACTTCGGAAAGTTAAGGTTTCGGCTGGTTCCTCAGCACTGGAAACCCAGATTTTCAGCTCAGCGTCTAGGGTCAAAGTGGCCCAGCCGTTTCCACCGAAAAAGCGAGAAATGGAGCGATAAGGATATGACTTATAAGCAGTTTTCTTTCCTGTCACTCCCTGCTTGTCCACCAAGATCAACCGCTTATCTGTAAAGACAATCAAGTCGCGAATGAGGCTGAAAAGCCAACTCCACATTTTCTGCTGGCGTCAGAATATTCTCCAATTCTCTTTCAGTTTTTTTCAATATCTTTCTGAGAGGCATTGCCCAATAAACCGCTGAATAATCCCATCATTCATTCCTCCAATCTATTTTTCCCTACTATAGCATTTTTCAAGGCTAATAAGCAAAAGAAAAACTGCCAGATAAAACTGGCAGTTGTTTTTATTTTGTCAAAATAGACAGAGTTTCTAGCAGATTATCGGCGTGGACTTCAATGGTATCGCCAGTAGCCTTGATCTTGACTTCGACGATGCCTTCTGCGGCTTTCTTACCAACTGTCACACGGATTGGAAGACCAATCAAATCGCTGTCGCTGAACTTGACACCAGCGCGCTCATTTGCGATCATCCACCAAGACCTCATAACCGGCACTTAGCAAGTTAGCCTCGATTTGGTCAGTCAGAGCCAGAGCTTCCTCGTCCTTGACATTGACCGGAATCAAGTGCACGTCAAATGGTGCCAGTTCTTTAGGGAAGTTGATACCCCAAGCATAGCGGAATTCACCCTTAGGAGTTTTATTGACAAAGAGACGAGCGTGTTGCTCCATAACAGCAGAGAGGAGACGGCTGACACCGATACCATAGCAGCCCATAATCATTGGTACTGCTCGGCCATTTTCGTCCAAGACATTGGCATTCATACTGTCAGAGTAGCGTGTTCCCAGCTTGAAGATGTGCCCAATCTCAATCCCACGAGCAAACTTGAGGATACCTTGACCGTCCGGAGACACTTCACCTTCACGAACTTCGCGGATATCCACATATTCAGGGGCTAAAATCACGGCCTGGATTAACACCAGTCAGGTGGTAGCCATCTTCATTGGCTCCTGCTACAGCGTTAGAAAGGTCTTGGACTCTACGGTCCGCGATAATAGTCACATCTTCTGGCAGATTGACTGGTCCTAGAGAACCAAAGCCTGCGCCCAAGAGCTGACGAACATCCTCTTCACTAGCGACTTCAAAGAAATCAGCTCCCAAATGATTTTTCAGCTTGACTTCGTTGAGTTGGTCATTTCCAACTAAAAGGGCTGCAACAGGCTTGTCATCAGCCATGTAGACCAAGGTCTTGATTGTTTCTTCTGTATCAACTTGTAGGAAAGCTGCTACCTCATCAATGGTCTTGCAGTCAGGAGTTTCCACACGCACCAACTCTGCTTCAGTCACTACTTTTTGTTTGGTTTGTAAGCATTGGTTGCCATTTCTAGGTTGGCCGCATAGCTAGACTCACTTGAGTAGGCAATGGTATCTTCACCAGAAACCATCCATTTAAGCAATTCTGCCTTGATTTCTTCTTGCACTTCTGCAGGAATTTCATCAAATGAGGGCAACTGACTTGTCCAAAAACCACCCAACGGTCAAGATCTGTACGAGCAGGCGTGATCGCCATAAATTCTTGGCTGTCCTTACCACCCATAGCGCCACCGTCACCGATAATGGCTTTGAAATCTAGTTCGCTGCGAGTGAAGATTTTCTCATAAGCAGATTTGTACTCATCATAAGTCACATCCAAACTATCATAGTTGGCATGGAAACTATAACCGTCTTTCATGATAAACTCACGGGTACGAAGAAGTCCATTACGTGGGCGTTTTTCATCGCGGTACTTAGGCTGGATTTGATAAAGGTTAAGCGGCAATTGCTTGTAAGATTTAACAGAGTCACGGACAATAGAAGTAAAGGTCTCTTCATGTGTAGGACCTAGGGATAAAGTCTGACTTTTCACGGTTTTTTTAATTTATAGAGGTCTTCACCGTAGGTCTCGTAACGACCTGACTCGCGCCAGAGGTCCGCACTGAGTAGGGCAGGCGCCAGCATTTTCAACTGCACCAATCTTATCAAACTCTTCCCGCATGATTTTTAGCTTTCTCAATGACACGGTTAGCCAGTGGCAGATAAGAGTAAACTCCCGCAGAAACTTGGCGAACATAGCCAGCCCGCAACATAAGGGCGTGGCTGATAACCTGAGCATCGCTTGGCATTTCGCGCAGCGTTGGGATTAGCATTTTACTTTGTTTCATAAAAACAAAAACTCCTTCATAGAATATTTTTTTCAATCTTTTAAAATGTTAGAAGAACAATTTCATAATATCATTCCAAGTCACAGCAATCATGAGGACAACCATGACAGCTACCCTGCAAGGGTAACATAGCTTTCTGTTTCCCGTTTCAAGGGTTTGCGACGGATGGCCTCAAGGATATTGAGGACAATTTTTCCACCGTCCAAAGCTGGAATCGGAATTAGATTAAAGATCCCGATATTAAGAGACAGCATGGCTAAGAGACTCAGAATAGCCGGCAAGCCCTGTTGAGCAGCCTGACTGCTGACATTATAAATAGCAACTGGGCCACCTAATTTATTTAAATTAAAGTTAAAAAATCAAATCTTTCAAGGCTGTCAAAATCCGACCTGTGGTCGTCCAAGTAGCGGTAAAGCCTCCGATCACCTTGTCCCAAAAACCAGTCTTGATAGCAGGTGAAACGCCCAATAGATAGCGATCCCCCTCTTTTTAGGTTCAATATCTACCTTGTGAGTCTGACCCTCGCTCTTATAAGTGATGGTCAATTTTTGGGTACATCTGCCTTATCTTTCGTCGCTGCTGACACTGCTTTGGTTAGGTCATCCCAGTTTGCAATCTCATAATTGTTGACTTTCAGAATCTGGTCATCGCTTTTCACCCCTGCCTTGGCAACAGCACCACCTTCCAGCACCTGAAAATGATTGCTGTTTTCATCTTGGACACCGCCTTGCAGAAAAGCTAAGAACATAAAAACTAGAATACTCAAAATGAAATTGTTCATGGGACCAGCAAAATTGGTGATGAGACGTCCCCAGATAGTCGCATTTTGATACTGAACATCCAGCGGAGCAATCCGAACTTCCGTTCCGTCTTCCTCAACAATGGTCGCATCGTGGTCAACAGAATAAGTCTTGGGCTCATCCAAGACCAGCCCTGTAATCTCCAGCTTTTCTTCAAAATCAAAACTGGTCACATTCATAGGCAGAGCCGTCTGATCGATTTTCTTGCCAGACAGATTGATGCGGACGACTTTTCCCTCTTCATTCAGAGTTAGACTTGCTGGCGTACCTGTTTTGATTTCTGTCGAATCCTCGCCCCAGCCAGCCATGCGGACATATCCACCTAGCGGGAGAATCCGAATCGTGTAGGCTGTTCCATCCTTGCCAATATGAGCAAAGATTTTTCGGCCCCATCCCAATGGCAAACTCACGAACTAGAATGCCTGATTTTTGGCAAAGTAGAAATGTCCAAACTCATGAACCACCACGATGATCCCAAAAATAATAATAAATGTAATAATCTGCATAAGTGTAATCTTTCTCTTAAGATGTTCATTAAGCCAAGAGGGCTTTAGGCTGCTTGTCCTCCAAACTTCTTAGAACAAGCCGAAGAAGTGCATCAGTGGAAAGACAAAAAAAGCAAGCTATCAAAGCGATCCAAAACGCCGCCGTGACCAGGAATAAACTTCCCTGAGTCTTTGACACCAAAGTGACGCTTGATGGCGCTCTCTACCAAGTCGCCGAATTGGCCAGCAATACTAAAGACAACTGTCAAGAGCAGCATGGTCACAAAGCTATACGGAGTGGCAACTTGCGGACGAATAAACATAAAAATTGCAGAAACCAGCACGGCTGATAGAATTCCTCCAATACTGCCTTCAATGGTTTTATTTGGTGACACTTTTGGCAATAATTTTTCTCCGCCCGTAGCGAGTACCGACCAGATAGGCTCCACTGTCTGTGGTCCAGACGATAAAGAGGGCCAGCAAAACCTTGTCTACATTCACCAAACGGGCATCGATCAAAGCATTAAAACCTAGACCAACATAAAAAAACTAGAAGCAATCGGATAAGCCGCATCTTCAAAGCTATAAGAGGAACCTAAAACAGTCGCTCCTAGCAAGACGAAAACGACCAAGCCATAAGCCATCACATTGCCATCCACAGGTAAAAAAATTTTTAGGTAGTTCTCAAGTGGCAGGGGTTAAGACAAAAAGCTGCCAGCATAGCCAATCCACCCTCTAAGGTAGCTGTCGAGGCCCCTTCATCTTGAGCAATTCATGTACTGCCAGCATGGCTAGAAGGCTAACGCTGATCTGGAAGGGAATCCCTCCCATCTTCACTAAAGGAATAAAAATAGCTAGAGCAATTCCTCCAAAAAGAAGGCGTCTTTGTAAATCTAAACTCATCTTTTTCATCCTCCTTTATACACCGCCAAAGCGTCGATTGCGACGATTATATTCTACAACCGCATCCTTCAAAGCCTTCTCATCGAAATCCGGCCAAAGGATATCTGTAAAATACAACTCGCTATATGCTGTCTGCCAAGGCAGAAAAAATTGCTAAGGCGCAGCTCGCCACTTGTACGAATGACCAAGTCGGGATCCCGTAAACCTACAGGCAGACTGCTGGTGTAGAGATAATCTCCAAGCATTTCCTCTGTAATATCTGCTGGCTGAACTTTCGCATCTAAAACATCTTGGGCAAGCTTCTGAACTGCTTGATTGATTTCAGCTCGTCCACCGTAGTTCAGGGCGAAGTTCAAAATCAGCCCTGTATTCAAGCGAGTCAGATCTTCAGCCTTCTCCAAGGCCTCAAAAAGTAGCTTTAGGAAGTCGCTTCGTATCGCCAATCATTTGAATTTTTTTACATTGTTTCTGTGCAATTCTGGCACATAGCGATCATAAAACTCAACCGGCAAATTCATAATGAAGGACACTTCTTTTTTCTGGTCGCGTCCAGTTTTCCGTTGAAAAAGGCATAGACTGTCAAGACCTGCACACCCATCTCCTTAGCTGCAATCGTCACTTCTTGCAAGGCTTCCATACCTGCCTTATGTCCAAAGACGCGCGGCTGCATACGTTTTTAGCCCAACGACCATTGCCATCCATGATAATGCCTATATGCTTGGGAACAAGCAAGGTCCCATCGAGCTTTTCTTTTTTTCTTAAAACTAAACATATTTTTTTATCCTATTTAAAGTTTTATCATTTCATTATATCATAAATCCTTTAAATGTGGGCAGGAGAGCTGATTTTTCGTCTATCAGAGCTGATGATGAATAGCTGGTAGTGTATGCAAGCAGGTTTCGCTAGTGTTGTGCAACTATAATATTGTAAAAGATGAGTTTACAATATGTCCTTAAAATAAAAAAGACAGCCTCTCGACTGTCCTATATCCTATTCTTCAATGGCAGTATCTTCATCAGACACAGCGATATCGCCTTCCACTCCCGCAGCAGCTGGGATACCTTCTGTCAATGGCAAAACAGTCTTAATGGCTGCTAATTCAAATGTTAAGAAAACACCGTCTACGTCCAAGACAACAGTCTTACGCTCTGAATCAACTTCGTCAACAGTTCCGTAAAGACCACCAATAGTAATGACTTCATAGCCTTTCTGCAGTTTATTAAGGCTCTCCATCCGTTTTTCAGCTTGCTTTTTCTGTGTCCGTACTTGGAAATACATCATTCCTACTAGTACAACGAAAAAAATAATCATCATTGTTGGATTCATTTCTCTTCTCCTTTGGAATTCATCTACTAATTACTATAGCAGATTTTGCCCCGTTTGACAAGGCAGGAAAATAATTTCAAAAAATCAGGATGAGCAACACCCTGATTTTATGTCTTTTTATTTCAGATTTTTTTAACAACTTCTGCTACGTGTTCAACTGTAAAGCCGTATTCTTCCAAAGCTTTGCTTGCTGGAGCAGAGGCACCGAACTGGTCGATTCCGATAACTGCACCGTCTAGACCGACATACTTGTACCAAGGCTGGCTAGCTGCCATCTCAATCGCTACGCGGCGACGAACTGCATTTGGCAGAATTTCTTCTTTGTAGGCTGCATCTTGAGCATCAAAAAGCTCTGTTGATGGCACGCTGACCACGCGAATTTTAGCACCTTCTGCTGCAAGTGCTTTAGCAGCTGCAACAGCCAAATTAACCTCAGAACCAGAAGCCAGCAAGATAGTATCGAAATCTGATGCTGTTTCGTAAACCACATAAGCACCTTTTAGCTACTTTGTCAAAGTCTGTTCCTTCTTCGACTGTCAGATTTTTGACGGGTCAAGACCAGAGCAGTCGGAGTAGATTGACTCTTAAGAGCCAAGTACCAAGCTGCCTGAGTTTCACGCGCATCTGCTGGGCGAAGAACAGTCAGGTTTGGAATAGCACGCAGACCAGCCAAATGCTCAATCGGCTCATGAGTCGGTCCATCTTCACCAACTGCAATTGAGTCGTGAGTGAAGACATAAGTCACTGGCAAGCCTTGAAGGGCAGACAAACGGACAGCTGCCTTGACATAGTCTGAGAAGACGAAGAAGGTACCGCCGTAAACGCGAAGACCACCATGAAGCGCCATACCATTGAGAATAGTTCCCATAGCAAACTCGCGCACACCAAATTGGATATTGCGGTTGAGACGGTGGGCATCGTCCTGCAGGCCGTCTTCCTTGATGTAGGTCATATTAGAATGAGCCAAGTCAGCAGAACCGCCGAGGAAAGTTGGAAGCACCTTAGCTGCTGCATTGAGGGCATCTTGGCTAGAATTACGGGTCGCTTGAGAGAAGCCATTTTTCAAGCACTGGGAAATCTTCTGGTTTGATTTCTACTGGATCCTGACCAGCAATGATAGCTGTTACTTGCTGCCAATTCTGGATAAGCTTGCTTGTAGTCCTCTACTAGCTGTTTCCAAGCATCGTAAGCCGCTGCACCACGCTCTGCCACATTTGTACGGTAGTCAGTATAGACTTCCTCAGGAATCTCAAATGGCGCATAGTCCCAACCCAAGGCTTGACGAGTAGCTTCCGCTTCTTCTGCTCCAAGAGGCGCACCGTGAACTGCATTGGTTCCTTGCTTGTTTGGTGAACCATATCCGATAATCGTCTTGACTTCAATCAAAGATGGCTTGCCAGAAGCCTTCGCTTCATTGATAGCCGCATCAATCGCTGCAAGGTCTGTTCCATCTTCTACCAAGGCAGTATGCCAACCATACGCTTCATAGCGGGCACGAACATCTTCTGTAAAGGAATCTTTGGTTTCCCCGTCCAAGTTGATATCATTTGAATCGTAGAGGGACAACCAGCTTGTCAAGCTTTTTGCAGACCAGCGTAAGAAGCAGCCTCAGCTGAAACACCCTCCATCAAATCGCCATCACCACAGATGACATAAGTGTAATGGTCGAAAATCGGATAACCATCACGGTTGTACTTAGCAGCCAAGAAACGCTCTGCTTGAGCAAATCCAGTCGCTGTAGAAATCCCTTGTCCCAATGGTCCAGTCGTCGCATCAACTCCAGCTGTATGACCAAACTCTGGGTGACCTGGTGTCTTAGAGCCCCATTGGCGGAAGTTTTTGATTTCCTCCATGCTGACATCTTTAAAGCCAGACAGGTAGAGCAGGGCATAAAGCAACATAGAGCCGTGTCCTGCAGATAGAACGAAGCGATCGCGGTTAATCCAATTTGGCTCTGCTGGATTGATACGCAGTTGTTTGGTAAATAGGTCGTAAGCCATCGGCGCAGCCCCCATAACAACGCCAGGGTGACCTGACTTAGACTTTTTCAATCGCGTCAATTCCTAAAAAGCGAATGGCATTAACAGATAATTGTGACATTGAGTTCTCCTTATAAAAAAATTTAGCGGGCTGCTACCACCAGCAGACATTCCTACGCTCATTTTTCTTATTTCCATTATATGAAATTTTTGCCTTTCCTGCAATAATGGAAAGGCCATTCTTTCCTTCAGTAAAAGAATCCCACAAGCAAGCACTCATAGAATTCTAGTTATATATATATCCCTGTAAAATCGGCTACTTATTGAATAGTAATACCGTATTTTTTTCATGATTTTTCTTCGTACCAATTAATCAGAGCAATAGCCGTTTGATAAGTAATATTCTTAATCTTGCTGCTACCTTTGACCAGTGTCAAGATGCTCATTTTGCTTATATTGGCATCCGTCGCCACACGATAGCTGGTCAAAAACTCCATCGATTAGTAATTGAATAACAGCTTCTACCTTTTTATAATCAGACATTGTAGTAATATCCAATTTCTCCATTTTGCATTCCTTCCATAACATTTATCTTTTCCTAACCATTATACACTTTTTCTATGGTATTTACATATATAAATGCTTGGAGCATTAGAAAAAGAGGAAATTAGCTGATTATTTCTGTCTAGTTTAGCTAGATTTTTGAAAAAGGTTGACAAGCAACAAAAAGTGAGTATTAGTCCATATAGGGTAGCAGGTAGCCGTAGCCTTCCTCTTCCATTTGCTCTCTAGGAATGAAGCGCAGAGCTGCTGAGTTGATGCAATAGCGCAGGCCACCTAACTCCTGCGGACCGTCGGTAAAGACGTGGCCCAGATGGGCATTTCCTGAGCGACTCCGTACTTCAATTCGCTCCATGCCATGACTCAAATCTTGATAATACTTGATAACCTCACGAGCGATAGGACGAGCAAAGCTAGGCCAGCCACAACCAGATTCAAACTTGTCGGCCGCAAAAAAGAGGGGCTCGCCTGTCGTCACATCAACATAAATCCCTGCCTTAAAAGTGCTATTGTAAGCATTATGGAAAGGGCGCTCCGTTGCGCTCTGCTGGGTCACCTGATACTCCTCCTCACTTAGCACTGCTTTGAGTTGCTGCTGACTAGGCTTAGGATAATGGCCCGCATCTACCAAGGGCTGCTCAGCATCCTTGACATTGATATGGCAATAACCCGTCGGATTTTTCTTGAGATAATCCTGATGATAATCCTCGGCCAAGATATAATGGCGCAAGGGCTCTAGCTCTACAGCCAACTTTTGCCCTAATTGCTCCTCCTGTTCAGCAAAAACCTGCTCGATAGTGGCGCGATCTTCCTCACGGACATAGTAAACACCTGTCCGATACTGACGTCCTATATCATTACCCTGTTTGTTGATGGATAAGGGGTCAATGACTCGGAAATAGTAGAGCAAAATTTCTCGCAAGCTGATTTTTATCTTCGTCATAAATCAAGTGCACCGTCTCCGCATGGTCGGTCTGGTGAATGAGCTGGTAGTTGGTGGACTCTACTTGTCCATTGGCATAGCCCACTGTCGTTTCCTCAACGCCTTCAATCCGAGAAAAAAATATTCCTCCAAGCCCCAGAAACAACCGCCCGCTAGATAAATTTCTGACATAAACATCCCTCCAATCTTTTCCTCTATTTTCTCATAAAAAGAAGAACTTTTATAGGATTTTGATTGGGACTTTCTTAGAAATCATATCAAATACTGCGCCTCTATGGATTAGCCAAATTCAATTGTTTCAGCAAAATATAAAAAGACAGGAAATTTCCCATCTTTGATTACAGATTTAGTTCTTTGTATTCTGTTCGGTAGCCAACTTGTACAATCCGATCATCTTGGACTAGCAGCGGTCGTTTAATCAGCATACCGTCGGTCGCCAAAAGTACGGCTGCCTCCTCAGCAGAAAACTGAGGCACCTTATCCTTGAGCCCCAATTCTCGGTACTTGATACCACTGGTATTAAAGAAAGACTTGATTTCCAAATCAGAATTGGTCATCCATTGCAGAAGTTGCTCTTGACTAGGCGTTTCCTTGACAATATCCACTGCTTCAAAGTCCAGTCCCAACTGAGTCAGCTCAGCTTTTGCCTTGCGACAAGTAGAGCATTTTGGGTATTCGATAAATTGTAACATACTTACCTCAATTCTTATTAATATCTAGCCTTTGTGGTCTAAAATTCTAAAAATAGCTTGAAATTTCTATGCTTTACTGTTAAAGAAAAGCAAATGCTTCTTCTACAAGACATCACCCTCATCCAATATTTTCTTGAAGTGCTGCGAATACTTTGTCGGATAAAACTCGGTGAAAGTATATGCTGCAATCTCTTGAATATAAAAAGGATCTTCTGAAATAATCTTTTGAACAGTTTCTTTTACTATCTGTATTCACTAAAAATAATCCCACCGGTCCGAGGATTCTTCCGTCCTGATGCGATAAAGTGGCCAGATGCATAATATTTATCTAAAAAAAGAAATATGCTCTGGTAAATATTTTTCAACTTCTACTAGGTCTTTTTATAAGTTAAATCAATAATAAACATAATAACTCCTATGATATTTTTGCTTATGATATTTAGCATATAAATCACTTTTATGTAAGCCGTATTTTTGTTATTTCTTAATTAAACGCACGCGCACAATATTATCGCTATTCTCAAATTTATCAACCAGCTCCTGAATCTTGCTTTTCGTCTGACTCATCCAGATCCAGCAAAGTATAGGCATAATCACCCTTGGAACGATTAATGATATTGTCGATATTGATATTCAAGTCACTAACAGCTGTTGAAATCTGAGCCACAATATTCGGTACATTTTTGTTAATCAGGGTAATCCGATAAGGCGCTGAGAGAGCCTGACGGACATTAGGGAAATTCACTGAGTTGATAATCTCGCCTGTTTCCATGAAGCGTCGAATGGTTTTCCCAGCCATAATGGCACAGTTGAGCTCAGCTTCTTCGGTCGATCCGCCCAGATGCGGAAAGACTGTAATCTGCGGATGACGGAGCAGCTCATCTACACCAAAGTCTGTGATATAGCGCTTGATAACACCTGCTTCCAAGGCTTCAAAGAGGGCAGCGTTGTCCACCAGCTCGCCGCGGGCAAAGTTGATAAGAGTCGTTCCTTTTTGCATGAGACCAAAAAGCAGCCTGATCAAAAAGTAGCTCGTGTATCCTCAGTCAGGGGCACATGAATAGTGATATAATCACTCTTCTCAAAGATTTCCTTAATGTCTGCTACCCGCTTGACATGGCTAGAGATATTCAAGCCGTTTCAATGGATACATAAGGATCATAGCCTAAGACGTTCATCCCCAGGCGATAGGCATCGTTAGCAATACGGCCGCCGATAGCTCCCTAACCCAATGACTCCCAAAGTCTTCTCTGCAATCTCTGTCCCAGCAAACTGCTTCTTACCAGCTTCCACTTGCTTGGGAACATCATCTCCAGAAAGGCCGTTAGCCCAACTGTTAGCTGCGATATAGTCACGCGCAGACAGGAGAATGGAAGCCAAGACTGCTTCTTTCACCGCATTGGCATTAGCTCCTGGCGTGTTGAAGACCACAATTCCCTGAGCCGTTGCCTGGTCGACAGGAATATTATTGGTTCCTGCGCCTGCCCGCGCAATAGCTTTGAGCTTGCTTGGAAATTCCTGTCCATGCAGGTTTTGACTGCGCAGGATATAAGCATCCGGATTGTCAGACTTATCTCCGTCAATCTGAAAAGTATTGCCCAGCTCCTTAAGTCCGATTTGATTGATATTATTAAAGGTTTTTGACACTAAAGACCATAGTTTCCCTCTCTTAAGAATTTTCTTCTTCAAATTTCTGCATAAAGGCAATCAAGTCCTTGACACCTTGGAGCGGAAAAGCATTGTAGAGACTAGCTCTCATGCCGCCTACGCTGCGGTGCCCCTTGATATTCTTGAATCCCGCTGCTGCAGCCTCTTTGTTAAATTTGGCGTCCAGCTCTTGGCTAGGAGACACAAAGGGAATATTGGCGACTGAGCGCTGCTCCTTATAACGGACTGGACTGCGGTAAAAGTCTGACTGCTCAATGAAGTCGTACAAAAGGCCAGATTTTTCACGATTACGCTTTTCCATTTCTGCTACGCCACCTAGCTCCTTAACCCACTCAAAGACCAGTTTGGCCATATAGATGGCGAAAGTAGGTGGTGTATTGTGAGAGAGTCATTGTCCGCCTGAATGCGGTAGTCCAGCATACTAGACAGAACTGGCTCGTCATTGAGCAAATCCTCACGAATGATGACCACTGTCACACCGGCAGGTCCGATATTCTTCTGAGCCCCAGCATAAATCAAACCGAAATCCTCTACTCGGTATTGAGCAGCAAGGATATTAGAAGACATGTCCGCCACAATCGGCACGCCATTGGTCGCTGGCAGGTCGTAGATAGCCGTTCCTTCGATAGTATTATTGGTGAGTCAGATGCACATAAGCCGCCTGCGGATCAATCTCCTTTTCATCGAAAGAAGGAATTTCCGTGTAATTTAAGTCCTCTGACGAAGCCAAGAGAATAGGCTCAAAAGGCACGGTCTTAGCCAGCTTGACTGCCTCTGTGTAAGCTTTCTTTCCCCAAGATCCGGCTACTAGGTAATAGGCCTTGCCTCCCTTGGCGAGATTAAGGGGAATCATGGAAAAACTGAGTAGAAGCTCCCCCTGCAGGAAGAGCACGCGGTAATTGTCCGGAATAGCCATGAGCTCACGCAGCAAGCTCTCCGCTTCTTTGATAATGTCGTCAAATTCCTTGGATCGGTGGGACAGCTCCATCACGCTCATGCCACTTTGGGCATAGTCTAAAAACTCAGCCTGAGCTTTTTTCAAGACTTCCTTGGGCAATACTGCCGGTCCAGCAGAAAAATTGTAAATGGTCATATCCTACCTCCAAAAATGTATTTTTGTCTATCATATCACAATGTTCAGAAAATTTCTATAATTCTTTCAAAGATATTTTTTTCTTTTTGGGGAAATTCCCTGAACAAAAGGAGGATTTTGAACAAAAAAACTAGTCGAATAGGACTAGTTTCTGTCTTCTTCATGATAAAGGGCATAGAGCTGACTTTTATTACGCCCGTATTTTTTGGCCACTTCCTTGATAGCCTGATTTTTCTTGCTACCGGATTGGACCAAGCTGTCAATTTCAGCCAAGAGATCTGCATCCGCTTTGTCTTCCTTCTCTAGACTTGCACCAGCCACAATCAGGGAGGCACTCGCCCTTGAGTGCAGTCTCCGCCAGATAGTCTATCAACTCAGAAATCCTTCCTCGTTGGTATTCTTCATAGATTTTGGTTAATTCCCGAACCAAGACCACCGGGCGGTCCCCATAGACTTCCAACATATTTTCCAGCGTAGCCTTGACCCCTATGGGGAGATTCGTAAAAGATCTGTGTCTCTGGATAAGCCTTTTTTTACTCTCGAAAAAAATTCCTTCTGCTGTCCAGACTTACGAGGCAAGAAACCATAAAAAAATATGAGGCTGAGGCGCTAAACCACTGGCAATCAAAGCGGAAATCCCAGCACTGGGCCCCGGAACCGTCACCACAGCAATGTCCTCAGAAATAGCCTCCTTGACCAAATCATGACCTGGATCCGAAATGCTAGGCAAGCCAGCATCGGATACCTGGGCTAGATTTTGCCCTGACTTGAGCAAGTCCAGCAAGACCGGTATCTTTTCTTGAGCATTGTGCTCATGGAAGCTGATCTGCCGCGTCTCAATCCCAAAGTGTTTGAGCAGAAGGCCCGTATTTCTAGTATCTTCAGCCGCAATAACATCCACTTCCTTGAGGGTATTGACCATGCGAATGCTCATGTCGTCCATATTTCCAATGGGAGTCGCTACCAAATACAGCTTGCCGTAAGGCGACTGTCCCTTAAAACTCTTTTGAATCTGCATTTCTACTCCTGAATAACAACTCATCGCAGAACATGCACTCCGCATCGTTTTTCTCGGCGTTGACCATAGAAATCTGTACACACATGAAAACCATCGTAGTACAGTTTGCGGAGGTTGTCCCGATTTTTATTGATTTTAACCGGTGCTGCTTGCTCTACCTCACCTAGCCGCTCTCTCAGCTTATCATTTTCTAACTGGAGGACGATATTCTCCTCCACGACACTCTTGAGATTTTTCTTGATGGCCTCTACCTCAGCAAGGGTCACTAAAAAGCGTCTGAGAAAAAAATCATCCAAGGCATCAAATAGTTCTTTTTTTATTCATTATCTGCTCCTATCTTGCTTGGGCACTGGCTTTTTAAAATCATGTATTCCAGAGCATTTTTGAAAAAGACACATTGGCTCGCCACATCTTCTTTGCTTCTAAGAGATCTTCCAGTTTCTTGCGACCTGCCTCGTTTCCAAGTTCCTTGGCTAGCAAGACCTCCAAAATTTTTAAAGATCTGCTCCTGTTTATCCTTGTCCTCAGCCAGTTTAGCTAGCTTGGCCACTTGGAGATAAGCCTGATTCTCATTGGTCAAGGCAGCCTTAACAAATCTCTGACTCTCACTGACCAGCTCAAAGAAAGACTTGTTGGAAACCAACTGATCGGCCTCTTCCTGGGTCTGGCTATATGCAGCCAGCAACTCAGCCTGACTTTTTGATTAAGCCAGCCTCTTCCAGCTGGTGCTGGAGAGCTACCCTGATTCTTCCGAAAGTGAAAAAAATCTGCGTTCGACTCTTGATGGTAGGCAAAATCAGATGCTCATCGGCTGTCAAAAGAAAGATGTAAATCTCACTTTGGGGCTCTTCGATGACTTTGAGGAGGGAATTAGCGGCATTGACGTGCATCTTATCTGCATCACAGATGATAAAGACCTGTCTGTTGCCCTCCATACCGCTCTGGGAAAAACTTCTCACCAGCTCGCGAATGCGCTCCGTTTTGATAATGCCATTCACCGGTCGCACAATCGTCACATCCGAAAAAGTCCTCACTCTCAATCAAGCGACAAGCCCGGCAAGTACCACAGGGCCAAACTCCCTGACGATTTTCACAAAAGAGACTCTGGGACAAGGTCAATGCCATGACAAAACTGGAAAAATTCCCTGAAAATAAATAAGCATGATTGAGCCGCCCTGATTCTAAGATTTGCTGAAAAGTTTCTGTAAGCTGAGGCTGGGCCTGACGTAATTCTTCTACTGTCATTTTTCTTTGATAAAACGCTCTTTGATAACTGCCAAACTGTCGGCCACGACTTGCTCCAGCGGCTGACTAGCATCTATCTTGACGACACGTTCTGGTTCCTTTTTCTAAAATAGTCAGATAGCCTTGGCGCACGCGCTCGTGCAAGTCGAGACCTTCCAGATCCAAACGATTGACTTCACGCTCCTGGTCTCTAGAAATGCGAGCCAGACCTTCCTTGACATCAATATCGAAATAAAGGGTCAAATCTGGCTTGAGTCCATCAGTCGCAAACTGGTTAAGCCATTCCACATCGTCAACTGCCAAGCCCCGTCCATAGCCTTGATAAGCCACCGAGCTATCAATAAACCGATCTTGCAAGACCCATGTCCCTTGCCCTAGGGCAGGCAGAACTTTCTCCGCCAAATGTTGACGTCGGCTGGCAATATAAAGCAGCAACTCCGTCTTAGCATCCATGGCTGTGTGCCCCTTATCCAAAAATCACCTCGCGGATTTTTCTCAGAAATAGCCACACCGCCAGGCTCTCCTCGTCGTTAGCAACTCACAGCCCATCTCTTTCAGCTGAGGAAGCAAAGCCTCTAAAACACTGGTTTTCCCAGCACCTTCTGGCCCTTCTAGCGATATAAAAACACCTTTTTTCATCGTTTTCCTTTTACATTCATTCTGCCAATGGATACAGAAATTCCTATTTTAGTCTATGCTTTATTGTACCAAAAATTATCCCAAAAAGCCCATAGAAGAATTTCTCGAAAACTATTTCATATTATTTTCAAAAATGAAAACTTTTGATAAAATAGAGTCAGAAAAATTCTTAGGAGTGTCTGATGTTTAAATTTAAAAATATACTGGCCATCATTCTGGGGGCTGGAATTTTTCTTTTTGGGATTCATTATTTGGTGATTCCTTTTCACTTATATGAGGGGGGAGCAACGGGGATCACCTTGATTGTCTACTACCTCTTCAAGATTCCTGTATCAACCACCAATTTGGTCATCAATATTCCACTCTTTATTCTCGCTTGGAAATTACTGGGAAATCGCACCCTTTACCTTAGTATTTTTAGGGACTTTCTCTGTATCAGCTTGGCTTAAACTATTCGAGTTGCTACCTGCCTCCAAACATTTACAAGACTATTTCTTTTCTTCCTTAGATGGCGACGTCTTACTAGCCTGCCTTGGAACGGAATTATCCTTGGAGTTGGCCTAGGCATCATTTTCAATGCCGGAGGGACGACTGGTGGTACCGATATTGTAGCTCGTATCTTCAATAAATATACCAGCATCTCCATGGGTCGCCTCATGCTGACAGTGGACTTTATCGTGATCTCTCTGGTTCTTTTAGTCTTTAAAGATCTACGCATGGTTTCTTATACACTCATGTTTGTCTTTATCACCTCTCGTGTTATTGACTTAATTGCTGAAGGTGGTTTTCGCTGGCAAAGGCTTCCTGATTGTCACCAGCAAACCAATAGAACTAGCTGAAGCCATCAATGAAAAACTTGGAAGAGGGGTCACCTATCTGCAAGGACAGGGCTTCTATAGCAAGCGAGATTTGCAAATCGTTTATTGCGTTGTCTCTCGTAACGAAATGCAGCAAATGAAGAAACTCATCAATGACATCGATCCGTTTGCCTTTTACAACCATTACAGAAGCCCATGAAATCTTAGGAGAAGGCTTTACCTTAGACTCTAATAAACAGCCTATCGTCAAATAGAGTTATCCTACACAAAAAGACTTCAGAATGATTGTTCATTCTGAAGTCTTTTTAGTCTAAGATATTCAATAATTGAATGAGGGTTTCAGCTGAGCGCTTACCTGCTTCTAGGATAAATTCATCAAAAGTGATATTGGCATCATGGCTAGCTGTATCGCTCATCGCACGAATGACCATAAAAGGCAAACCAAGAGAATGAGCAGCTTGAGCAATGGCTGCTCCCTCCATCTCTACTGCCAAGACATCAGGAAAATGCTCCTTAATTTGGTCAATCTTGTCCTGTCCAGCGATAAAAGCTATCTCCCGTCGCAATCAAAACCAACTCGGCTCGTCTGCTGGGTCTTTTTCCAGCACTGCTTTCATCTCCTCAACTAAGTAGCGACTGGCTTCATAGTAGAGGGGTTGCCGTGCCATTTGACCGTAGTCATAGCCAAAAAGCTGTCACATCCACATCATGGTAGACCAAACGATCTGCCACCACTACATCTCCAATTTCTAGACCTGGAGCCACTGCTCCAGCGGAACCCGTATTGATGACCGCCGTCACCTCAAAATCATTGGCTAAAACAGCCACACTCATGGCTGACATGACTTTGCCGATTCCACTTTCCACCAAGACAACCTCATGATGGCCAATCCGACCAGTATAATAAACATGCCCTAGGCGCTGGTGTTTCTCAGCCATCTCCAGATGCTCACTCAGCAGCTTCAATTCCTCCAGGCATAGCCGCGATAATTCCGATTTTTCATGATTTATTCTTTCCTTTTTACATTAAAAAGAGGGAGAGGAAGCAGAGTTTCATTTTCTCGTTTCCGTCACTCCCTTCTTTATCATAGCCAAATAATGGCCGCAATTAAACCAATCAAAAGAAGCACAATCCAGAACAGGATTTTGTTTAACTTAGCCTGAAAAATACTTCGTTTTTGATTTTCGATTCGACGACTTTTGATAACTGTCGGTTCAACTTCAATCTGCAGAGTATCCTGATTGACAGCTTGCCGTGGAGCAGCATAACCAAAAGTTCCTTTTTCTAGCAATAGAAATGACCTTAGTTTCTTCATCGTCCATCAGCAAGGGACCATCAATATGTTCTCCACGATTGGCCCGCTCAATGATTTCATCTGTTAATAAAGCTTTTCCCATTGATCTACTTTCCTATTTATTCAGATTTTTGTTGCCAGTACTGAAAGGCCATGATGGTCTTGGCATCGCAGATGTCACCGTTTTTGCAGCAACTGCTCCGCCTCTTCCAGACTAACTTCAAAAAGTTCCAATGTTTCATCCTCGTCTTGGGGACGAGGGTTTTCGACTCTTTGTTAAATGGCTGGCGCTGTAGAGCTTGATTTTTCATTGCAAAAACCGATAGCAGAGTAGAAATCATAGATCAACTCCAACTGCCCAGTGTAGCCAGTCTCTTCTTCTAATTCTCGGAGGGCAGCCGCTTGGGGATCTGCATTCTCTCCTAGCTCCAGCTTGCCAGCTGGAATCTCGTAAGAAGTCGCTTCAATGGCCTTGCGGTACTGCTTGACTAAAATCATCTTATTTTTCCGGAGTGATAGCCATCACAGCCACCGCCCCATTATGAAAAATCAAATCCCGTTGGGCTTGGCCTTTGCCCTCAGGCAGCTCTACCTGATCTTGAACCACTTTAAAAATCGGTCCCTGATAAATCTCCGTCCGTTGGACGGTTTTTCTTCAAATTCCATGGTTGCACCTACTTATTTTTGAGGGTGATGAGGGGAGACGCTTAGCGTATTCTGCCATGTTGGTCTGGCGACCACGTCCTAGAGCGATAGCATCTGCTGGCACACTCTTTGTAATGAGTCGAACCTGCACCAACCAATGAATTATCACCCAGCTCAACTGGGGCAATAATGGTCGAGTTGGAACCGACAAAGACATTGTCACCAATGATAGTCTTGTACTTCTTCTGACCATCGTAATTGGCCGTAATTGTACCAGCTCCAATATTGACATTGGCTCCCAGTTCAGCATTTCCAAGATAGGCTAGATGGCCAGCTTTAGTATTTTCACCTAGCGAAGACGCTTTGACTTCAACGAAGTACCGACATGGACATCCTTGGCTAGGCTAGAACCTGGACGGATATGAGCATATGGGCCGACCGTCACACCATCTGCCAAGCTAGACTCTTCAATCATCGAGTTTGTAATGACCGCTCGCTGACCAATTTCTGAGTCTACAATATAAGTCCCATTGGTCAGGATCGTCTCTGCCCCAATCTTGGTTTGACCTTTCAGAGTCACGTTGGCTTCAATTTGCACTTCAGGTGCGATTTCTACATCAATATCGATATAGGGTCGCATCTGGATTGACAAAGCTGACACCGTTAATCATGTGTTGCTGGTTAATTCGGCGACGCATAATGCTTTCAGCTGTCGCCAAAAGCAACGCGGTCGTTGACACCGAGACTTTTCGTCAAAGTCTTTCAGCGTATAAGCACCGACCTTTTTCACCATTCTCGCGGAAAAATGCCAATCACATCTGTGATATAGTATTCTCCCTGCGCATTGTTGGTATTGATATTTTTGAGGGCCTCAAAGAGACGAGCATTGTCGAAGACATAAGTCCCCGTATTGATTTCCTTGATCTGCTGCTCAAAGTCAGAGGCATCTTTTTGCTCAACGATTTTGATGACTTCTCCGTGCTGGTTACGCACGATCCGGCCGTAGCCAAAAGGATTGTCCGCTTCAGCTGTCAGGATTGTCGCAACATTCTTGTGATTGATATGAAAATCAATCAGATTTTTCAAGCTTTCTCCCGTAATCAGAGGAGTGTCGCCAGCAATAACTAATGTTTGACCAGTTAGATTTTCCAAAAACAGGCTCAGCCATCATAACAGCGTGACCAGTTCCCAGCTGCTCGGTCTGACGGACAAAACTCTGTCTGACCTGCCAAGACTTGCTCAACCAGCTCCGCCTTGTGCCCGATAACGGTAACAGTCTTCTCAGGCTCAATCGCGCTAACACTACGAAAAACGTGCTCTAGCATGGAAATTCCTGCCACCTTGTGCAATACTTTTGGTAAATCTGATTTCATGCGAGTACCCTTACCCGCAGCCAAAATAACGGCATAATTTGTCATAAATGAACTCTTTTCTCTAAGATATTACCCTTATTATACCACTAAAAGAGAATTTTTAAAATGCTAATTGCAGAAGCAAGAAATCGCACTTAGAGAAAAAGGTTCATGAACCAAATCACTCTGCTCAATTTGCAATCCACTCCATCCAGATCAATTTTTAACGTCTTTTTGCGGGGCTAAAAATGATTTTTTTCCTTCGTTTATATTAGCTTTTGATAGCAGCGAATGACTGGCAGCTTGTTCTCCTTAAACACTATAGGTCTATTCCTCCTATTGTCAAAATTTTTGACAGCGATTATACATTTAAAATTGATATGCAAAGAGATATTTGCTATAATGACATAAAATCAAATGTTCACCCCTGCCTTATGAAGTGCAGAAAGCTCTACAAATCTGCTAGGACAATACCATTATTATGTGACCCATTTTGGGATGATAGGGTCCAAGGATTGTGAGCTCCACTGTCTAGTTTTTCTTGTTTTTTTATCTGGCTAATTATATATTTTAAAATTGTAAGGAGATCTGGGTTATGATATTTACTAAAAATCGCAAGAAGAGATGAATACTATCAACAGATTGACAGGATCTATAATAACGATAGTATCATCATTAGCTCAAAGTTACAGGGAAGAGCTCCTAAGTAGTGCTAAAGGTCTACAGAAGGGGGACCAAATCAGTTATTTGGCATTTAAGTTGTATCCTTTTTGTGTGTGACGAGGTGCTCAAGAATAAGTCCGATGAATTAATCGCATTCAAAAAATACCTTGAAAAAACAAGATGGAAATATTATTGGGGAAGTGTTGCTTGGAATGGCATTTGTTAGAGCATAAGTTGCAACTGGTACTTTTGAGAGTATCAAGATGAAGACGCAAATCATCTTCCAATATGATAAGACGATAAAAACTCATAGAATCTCCTAGTGGAGCTGTTGGTCTAATGACTTACAATTTACACTAGTGAGGCTCTGTGAGTTTTTCTTGTACGATATTTACAATCTAGCCATAAAAAGAGGTTAGGACTCTTTTGTCCAAACCTCCTGAATGTAGGTACTGTTAGTTCACTAAAATGTGCGAAAAATCCCATATAAATTTCTTTTTGACCAGCTACAATCTAAGCTCTCACAGAGATAAACGGTGAGCCTTCTGTATTATCTTCAGGCGCTCCGCTCTTGGAACCAAAGATATAATCCACTGAGTACCAACCGTTATTATTAGCATTATAAGGATCATAGACCTGTGTTTGGCCATTTTGATAGCCTCTTAAGACTATCTCACGGGTAACAGGATAGCTAGCAAAGACGCTATTACCAACAGCCGCCATGACATGATGGCCTGCTGCCAAAGCTTCTTTAAGGGCTGCTGATGAATGCAAGACATCTGTGGTCAGTCCCCAGTTCTGTGCCCCTTGGACAATACCCTTACTTGACGTTCCAAATAGACCATTTTTGTTAAAGGAGTCTGTGTGATGATAAAGGTAGTCCGCTACGGTTGTTGGTAAAACAGTTTTGACCTGTAATACCAGAAATAGCCATTGCTAATGTAGTAGGAACACAGCCAGTAGCTGCTAAATTATATTTTCCATAATATAAACCAGCCCATCTAGGATCACGTTGTGAATAATATGGCGTATCATAAACTCCTCTGCTGACTGTTGTAGTCGTTCCACCAACGCCTACCAAACTACCATCATTTTGAACATAATAGAGGTGAATATTGTATTCTCCCGTAGAATATTTATGACTAGAGGTGCGTACTAGGGACCCTTATAACTACCATCGGCTTGCTTTTGAGCCCGATACCAAACAATGTCATCCTGACCATTAACACTTGACCAAGTCGGCAATTTGACTTCCCTGACTCCTTTTGGACTATAAACATTGGTCACTACAACTTCAAACGTGCCCAATCGAGGGTTATTATTTTTTTAATGGTGATTTGACCCATTGGCTTAATGTGTTCTGAAGCTACATTTGCTATTGTCTTCGTGCCTCCGACCCCAACCATACGGGCGTCATTCTGAACATAGTAGAGGTGGATATTGTATTCACCTGTAGAATACTAGTGGTCACGTAGATTGACTTGTGCCTTATAGGTACCGTCCGCTTGCTTAACTGCTGTGTACCAAATAATGTCATCCTGACCATTAGCACTTGACCAAGTTGGCAATTTGACTTCCTTGACACCATAAGCATTCTCAACTTCAGAAACCACCACTTCAAAGGTGCCTGTCTGTTGATTGTTGTTCTGGATGGTCAACTTACCTTTTGGGGTGCCTAGAGATACGGTCGTCTTGGTTCCTCCAACTCCGACCAACTGGCCATTATTCCCTACATAATAGAGATGGACATTGTACTCACCTGTAGAATATTTATGGTCGCTCGCCTTAATATTCATCTTGTAGGTACCATCAGACTGCTTGACAGCTCGATACCAGATAATATCATCACCACCATTGACGCTAGACCAAGTTGGCAGAAGCACTTCACGAACTCCCTCTGGACTACTCACTCCGCTCACGACAACATCAAAACTACCTGTTGTTGGATTGTTATTGGCAATCGTGAGGGTTCCCTTTGGTTTAGCGACAGAAACAGTGGTTGTTGTGCCACTAACCCCAATCATCTGGCCATTATCTTGAAGGTAGTAAAGGTGGATATGATACTCACCAGTGGACATCTTATGGTTGCTGGCTTGAATGCTAGCCCTGTAGGTACCATCGGACTGCTTGGTCGCTGTGTACCAAATAAGGTCATCTCCACCCTTATCACTAGACCAAATCGGCAGATGCACGCTCTTGACGCCAAAAGGACTGACAACACCAGACACAACAACATCGAAGCTGCCCGTATCCGGGTTATTGTTCTCGATTTTCAAGATTCCTTTAGGCTTAGCTGCTAAACTGAACTGGGTGCCTGCTACACCAACTAATTGACCGTCATCTTGAATATAATAAAGGTGAACAGTGTAGTCTCCCAAAAGAATATTTGCGATCGCGAGCCTGGATGCGAGCCCGATAGGTGCCATCGGACTGCTTGATTGCTGTGTGCCAGACTAGATCATCTTGACCTTTATCGTTAGACCAAGTCGGCGGTTTGACTTCCTTAACACCAAAAGGGATTGGAAACGTTAGAGACAACGACATCAAAGCTACCAGTAGCTGGATCGTTGTTCTCAATTTTCAAGGTTCCTTTAGGTTGAGATAGGCTAACTGTTGTTCGAGTGCCACCTACACCAACCAGCTGACCGTCATCTTGAATATAGTAGAGATGGACATTGTATTCGCCTGTTGATTTCTTATGATTCACTGCTTTGACGGTTGCCCGATAAGTACCATCCGCCTGTTTGACTGCTGTGTACCAGATCAGGTCATCACCGCCCTTGTCGCTGGACCAAGTTGGTAACTTGACTTCCTTGACGCCATAAGGACTGGAAACACCAGAAACAACAACATCGAAACTACCTGTATCTGGATTATTGTTTTCAATTTTCAGCGTTCCTTTAGGCTGAGCCTTAGAAACTGTAGTCCTTGTACCACCTACACCGACCAACTGGCCATTATCCTGAACATAATAGAGGTGGATATTGTATTCACCTAGAGAGTTCTTGTGGTGGGAAGCTTTGACTGTGACAGTGTAGTTGCCATTGGTCTGGCGCTGCGCCTCATACCAAACTAGATCGTCTTGGCCATTGACACTAGACCAAACAGGAACAACAACTTTTTCACACCATAAGGATTAGAAACTCCTGAGACAACAACATCGAAAACTGCCTGTGTCTGGATTATTATTGACAATATCAATTTTTCCTTGTGGTTTTGCCGATGGTAACAGTTGTTTTTGTGCCGCCTACACCGACCAACTGATTATCTTCCAAGAGATAATAGAGATGAACATTGTACTCACCTGTAGAATACTTGTGGTCACGAGCTGTAACGCTAATTTTATAGGTGCCATCCACTTGTCGTTTAGCATCGTACCAGATAATATCATCCTGACCATTCACGCTAGACCAAGTTGGTAGAGCGACTTTTTTTGATGGGCTTAGGGGATGAAATATTGGTTACATGCACATCGAAGGTACCAGCATTTGGATCAACATTTGTAATATTGATAGTGCCTTGAGGCTTGTCATCAACTGCCCGAGAAACTCTCGCTTTTTGGCTCAGATTCTGCCCTTGTTTCTGCTTCTTGTGGCTTATCAGAAGCAGCTGTCACTAAATCTAAATGAAGCTCTCCCTGAAGAAATGTTTTCAGAAGGGACTGATGCCAAAATCGTTCTTAGGCTGTTCAAGCGATGAGTTGCCATCCTTTTCAGAGGCAGTTGAAGCGACCTTTTTCATCTTTACCTAAAGAGGTTTCCTGTGTACTACTATCTTTCTTTGTCTCCAGAATCTACTTCTAAAGGCTTACTAGCTAGATCAGCCTGTTTAGAAGTATCTCGATTAGTCGCAGCAACTGAAGGCTCCGTTTGCTGTCTATCATTTGCTGCTTGACTTGTTTCGTCAGCAAAAACGCTATTAGCACTGGCTGCCAATAAAATAGCTGTACTAGCTAGATAAACTAATCCTTTTTGTTTTTCATACGCTTTTCTCCATCCTTTTTAGAGTTGCACACCTTCATTGCAGCATAATAGGACAATTATTACAAATTGGTAACAAATTTGTATCGTTTAACCAGAAACTGATTTGAAACCTATTCTTTCTATTATGTAATTCGTAAACAAAAATAAAAAGAGCTAGGAAAGACCAAAAATCAATCATTCTTGGTCTTATTCCCTCCTCTTCCTCTTTAATTTTCTGTGATGTATTTATAAACTTCTTGGCCTGCTACTGCTCCGTCTCCAACAGCTGTGGTGATTTGGCGAAGATCTTTCTGACGAACATCACCAATAGCATAAATGCCGTCAATAGCTGTTTTCATATGTTGATCCGTCACAATCCAGCCAGCTTCATCGCAAATACCCAGATCTTTTGACAAAGTCGCTAACAGGATCTAGGCCGACATAAACAAAGACGCCACCAAAGTCTGACTCGCTGCTTTGTCCCGTTTTAACATTTTCAAAAACCACATTGGTTACCCTACGGTCGTCTCCTTTGATTTCTTTTTACGACAGAATCCCAGATGAAACTAATTTTTTTCATTGGCAAAGGCCCGATCCTGCAAGAGCTTTTTGCGCCCGCAGTTGGTCACGACGGTGAACAATGGTTACAGACTTTGCAAAGCGTGTGAGGAAAATCGCTTCTTCAACGGCAGAATCGCCGCCTCCGACCACTAAGAGATCCTCATCACGGAAAAAGCACCATCGCAGACCGCACAGTAGGAAACGCCGCGACTATTGTATTCTTCCTCGCCAGGAACTCCTAGATGACGATGGTTGGCGCCAGAAGCCAAAATCACTGTCTTGGTCTCAAAGGCTTCATCCTCAGTAATGATTTTCTTATAGTCGCCATGGTCTTCAATCTTTTCAACCTGACCAAATAGATGCTCTACACCTAGATTTTCTAAGGGTTCAAACATCTTTTCAGCCAGCTCTGGTCCGCTGATACGAGCATAACCGGGATAATTTTCAATCTCCGCAGTATTATTCATCTGGCCGCCGTAAATACCGCGTTCAAGCAAGGCCACTTTTAAGTTGCTTCTAGCTGCATAGAGGGCTGCTGTCATTCCCGCAGGACCAGCTCCAATAATCATTGTATCGTACATCATCTTTTTCCTTTCTCTTTGTTGTAACTACTGTTATTCTAACAAACTAACTAATCTTTTACAAGTATTTAAGCTTTAAGAACAACCAGTAAACCAAAAAAATCGCAAAAGACAAAAATTGGAATCGTCATAATTGTGATCAAAAAGAAGATCGTAAATTTGGCTTTGACCTACCGCAAGAGTTCGATCCTTGCGACCGAGTCTCTGCAATAAAAAGCCACAAACCATCGGCAAGTCCTACCAGAATCGTCGTATAGATAAGACTTTGGATATAGAGAGAAAAAATCTTAATTAACATGTCAGCTCCTAAATAATCAGTTGCCTTAAAAAGGTTTTAGTCGAAAAACAAACCCAGCTGGTCTAGCCAACTGAGCTTTCACTTTTCTATTATATCAAATATAAGTCCGTTTTGTAACTAGCAAAGAATTCTTTTGGTTCTCGCTTCCTTAGGATGATTGATAATCTCCTCTGGACTACCTGACTCGATAATATGGCCCTTATCCAAGAAAAGCACCCGATCTGCCACTTGGGAAACAAAAAGAGATATCATGGCTGACCAGAATCATGGTTTGTCCTGCTTTGGCAGCGTCAGCAATGGATTTCTCTACCTCACCGACTAGCTCTGGATCAAGGGCTGAGGTCGGCTCATCTAGCAAGAGAACATCTGGCTTCATGGCCAGGCTCGCGCTAAAGCCACCCGCTGTTTTTGACCGCCTGATAAATGCTTGGGATAATGATTCTCACGATCAGACAGGCCAACCTTTGCCAACTCTTCCTTGGCAATTTTAGTCGCTTCTTGGTCAGACAAATTTTTAACTACCAGCAAACCTTCCTTGACATTTTCCAGAGCCGTCCGACGGGAAAAATAAATTGAACTGTTGGAAAACCATGGCCAATTTTCGACGTAGCGTCAAAATCTCATCTGGTGAAATAGTTGAAAAATCCACCTTGAAGTTATCAATTTCAATCCTTCCGCTGTCTGGCTGCTCCAGATAATTAAGGCTGCGCAGGAAGGTTGATTTACCAGCACCTGAGGAGCCTATTAGAGCAATGACTTCGCCTTTTTGAATTTCCAAACTCAGGTTATCCAAGACCTTTTGGCCAGAAAATTCCTTACTTAACTGGGAAATTTTAATCATCAAATCCTACCTCCTTGCGCTTGCTCCATTTTGTCCAGATTGGCTGGCGCCTTGATATCCATAGCCTTTTCAATCGCACGACCGATTTGCTCAATCACGATATTGACAATCCAGTAAATAATGGAAACGGAAATGAAGCGCTCAAAAATAACGATAATCCGACCCACCGATAGCCTGAGCCTTGGCAAAGACTTCTACGACGCCCGCACTAAAGGCCAGAGATGTTCCTTTGGGTCAAGCCAATAAGGGAGCTGATCAGAGTCGGTGTTGCCACAACTGCTGCATTTGGAATGATGACCCGCAGATAGACTTGGCGATTGGTCATTCCCAGACTACGAGCTGCTTCGATCTCACCCGGATCTACCGAAAGAATGGCTGCCCGAATCGTCTCGCTGGCATAAGCCGCTTCATTAAAAGCAAAAGGCAATAATTGCAAAGACTGAGGCAGGAATGGCATTGATATTAAAAAAGCCGTCCCATACTTTTGATTGATGGCTTTCAGCAGGAGCGGAATCCCAAAATAAGTTAGCATGAGCTGAACCAAAGGGGTGTCCACGAAGGAAGCTCACAAAAAGAGCCTGAATAGGATACAAAATTCTTGTGCGGTTAATCTTGACCACTGCGAAAAATCATGGCCAAGATGATGCCGAAAAATGCCCCACCCAGCGTCAACAAAAGTGTGACAGGCAAGGTTTTCAGAATCGCTGGAATGGCATCAAAAACAGCCCGTAAACTAAATAATTTGCCGTCTGGGAGGAGCTTCAAAAGTTCTTCGTACCAGTTTGCAGCTAGGATATAAGTTGTAAACATTTTAATTACTTCTCTTTCTCGATAATGCATTATTCTATCATAATTTGGCCCAGATGCAAACTATTTGGCATCAAGAATAGATAATCTTTAAACCTTCAATAGCTAAGTGGGAAATGACAATAAAATAGACCAGTAATCCTGGTCTATCATAGTTTCACTGGTCTTTAAAATATAATTTTTCTATATCTGCCATAAAAAGAATTTATGGCTAGAATGTCTGGCGCTTAGCCTTGCGTTCTGCTCGGCCACGTGCTCGATTTTCAGCTCGCTTGGTCTTGCGGCGCTTCTCATTAACCGCCCATTGGATTTTCTTCTTATAGCCTGGCTTGATTTTTCTTTTTCTTCTTGACCAGACCAATCATTTCTGTGTCCAGCTTTTCCTTGGTCTTCTCGCGATTAGCACGGCGATCTCGGTCGTAGGTATCTTGAAATTCACCATTTTTGATTATCTTAGGAGTAAACTTGATACCCAGCTTTTCCAACTCTCGAATATCTGAATCGTCACTCGGTTGATAAAGGGTAATGGCTGTGCCGGGAAGACCATTTCGTCCCGTCCGACCAACTCGGTGGACAAAGAAAGACAAATCCTGCGGAATGGCATCATTGATGACATGACTGACACCTTCAATATCAATTCCACGCGCTGCCAAGTCCGTCGCCACGATGTATTCAAAATCCAGATTCTTGACCTGAGTTCATGATACGCTTGCGCTCCGCGGTGGGATATCACCGTGAATTTTGGCTACTTTTTAGACCCTGCGCAGTCAGATAGGCCTGCAATTCATCCGCACGAGTCTTGGTATTGACAAAAATCATCGCCAGATAAGGCTGGAGGAGCTGACTGATCTCATAAATCTGGGCATTCTTATCTCGCCCTTTGGTTGACAAGAGCCAGTTATCAATGGTATCGGCAATCACAGTCTTGGTCTTAATCTGCTCCATGACCGGATTAGACAGGTATTTTTCAAGAAGGGTTGGAGCTTCTGTGGAATGGTAGCTGAGAAAACTAAAAACTGCAGGTCTTTAGGCAAGCGGGCTGCAATCCGATCGACCGTCTCCAAAAAGCCCATATCAAGCGTCATATCAGCCTCATCCACGACAAAGGTATGAGCCTTGTGGATAGCCAAATCACCTGACTCAACCAAGTCATAAATCCGCCCCGGCGTTCCAATAACGATATGGGGCTGGCTGGACTCTAGCTTGCCAATCTGACGGGCCTTGTCAGTTCCGCCGACATAGTTGGCCACTCGAATTTCTTGCTCCGAAAAAGCTAGCCAGCTGACGGGCTGCCTGATAGATCTGAGTTGCTAATTCTCGGCTGGGTGCTGTAATCACCGCTTGGACGCTGTCAGCCTCCTCATCGAGTTCTTGGAAGATAGGCAGCAAAAAGTGTGGGTCTTGCCTGATCCGGTTTTGGACTCTCCAACCAAGTCTCGGCCAGATAACACCACCGGAATCAGCTTCTCTTGAACCTCTGTCGCCTCCACAAAGTTCAGGTCCTTGAGGGCTTCCTGAATATAATCTTTAAAGTTAAATTCTGTAAATTTCATTTTTTCCTCTGTTTACTCTTAATCCTATCTATTATACCAAAAAAATATCTTTTCTGCTCGGCTCAGGACAAGAAAAAGGCGGGCCTACACCCACCTTCATATCACAAATATAGAATGGCCAAAGTCAGCAAGCTAGCTAAGAGGCCTACGCCCCAGAAGAAGAAGTCAACCTTCCATTCTGCTCCAAGGCTGGCCATGCCCAGAAAAACCACCAAGCTCAAAGTGGTGATGGACTGGCGTCATACGGAAAATCCGCTTGCCACCCGTCAGCTTGAAGTAAGTCACCTGCATCATAACAGAAGTCGTTTCAAAGACATAGACAATTCCAATGAGAAGCAAGGTCCACTCTTGGTGCAAGGCAATGGAGAGGGCTGCAAGCATACCGCCCAAGGCAAGACTGCCCACATCCCCCATAAAGATTTTTAGCCGGCTTATGGTTAAAGACAAAGAAACCTAGCAAACCACCAATCATGCTGATAATGACAATCAGAAGGTCAAAGCGCTTCTGCTCCAGAGCAATGACTCCATAGGCCACCAAGCTGATCGCAACGGAGATACTAGCCAAAGCCATCAATTCCGTCAGTCAAATTGACAGCGTTGGAGAAACCAACCAGCCAAAAAGAGGACAAAGAAGATATAGAGGAAGCCTAGCTGCACTGGAATCGTAAAGACATTGAGAGAGTCACCTGCCCCGTGCTGATTGTAGAAGAAGTAAAAGATAACTCCCCCTACCAATTGCAGAGCTAGTTTCTGCTTAGGATTCAGGCCTTCGTTGATTTTACGGAAAACCTTAAGGAAATCATCCAAAAAGCCAACGATTCCGTAGAGAACCAAGATAAAGAGAATCATAATCAAGCTGTTGGACAGTTGTTGGGAAAGCAAAGCTGTCACAAAACTAGCCAAAAACAGAAGCAACTCAGAAAGACGGTTCCCCCATCGTCGGCGTTCCAGCCTTAGCCTGATGCTGCTTAACATCCTCGTGCATTTGCTGGCCTGAAATACGAGCCTTGTGATAAAAACGGATAAAGGCAGGAATCCCAACAAGCGTTAGGATAAAGGTCAGAATTCCTGCAATAATTGCTGTTAACATGCTAGTCTCCCAATGTAACGGTTATTTTTCAATTTTTTTCAGGTCTGTATTGACCTTTTCCTTCTGTTTGACAACTTTTTGAGCCTTTGCCTTTTAAAAATTGACTTCCAGCCCTTGCCATTCAGCAAATTGCTCCACATTTTTCCTTGGTCCAGCCATACATATCCGGCAAATCTTCAAAGTTATCACTTAAAAATCAAAATCTGTTGATTGGCTTTCAGTTCTTGGCCTTCTTTTTACAGAAACCTTCTTGATTTCACTGCCTGTTCCTAAGATGACTGGCTGTACCAGATTGCGGCGAAGCTCGTCAGCCAAGCCTCCTGGGCTGATTTGATTTTTCAGCTTCAGTTGCTTGGTCAAACCATCGATAGATGGCATTTTATAGGTTGTTTCTTTTTCAACCAATTCCAAAGCAGGACTATCTCCAGTCAGATTTAAACTGTCTTTAAGCGCCACAGCTTCTTCCAAGACTGGATTGACAACTTCCTGCCAGAAAGAGGGGAGAATTTCTCTTCGGGCTGCTGAACAGTGACATACATAATGAAATCTGGACTTTCTGCCGGCGTCATGGCTACTACGGAGTAAATGTTATTATTCTCCCCTTCCAAATAGCCCTTATCTGTCGCAATTTGGGCTGTTCCGGATTTTTACGGCCACATCTTGCCCAGCAACTTGATAACCAGCTCACCACCGATATTCAGGGTTCCATAGTAAAGGAACGGTTCCGACCTGAATCATATAATTTCGAGTCGTTTTCCGCTGCTTTTTCTGAAACTGGATGACCGACAATTTCTGGCTGAGATTTACAGAGCGCTACCCGTTTTTGAGTCATAGATGGCAGAGATAAATTTCGGCTCTAACATGACACCATCATTTGACACAGCTGAAAAAGGCACGTAGCATCTGTACTTGGGTTACCCCAATCCCTTGTCCGAAGGAACTCATGGCAATGGTTACAGCATTATCTGCCGGCAGGGGCACCATATTCTTCATAGCCCATCCCAAAACGAGTCGGTAAGCCAAATTTGAACTTCGATAGATAATCGATCCACTTGGCATTGCCCATATCCTGCTCAATGCGTGTCATACCAACGTTACTTGAGAAAATAAAGCCTTGAGCATAGGTCAGGACTTGTCCTGTTGCTAACCCCATGTTCACATCCCAGTCGCGGATGGTAGCATCTGCAATCTTATATTCTGAGCTATCGAATGTTCCATTTGGGTTAAAGCTTCCATTATCAATCGCTGAAGCCAAGGTCATAACTTTCATCGTTGAACCAGGCTCATACTGCGTCTGGTAAAGGAAGCTATTCCAAGTTTTTCAAAATGATCTACATTCAGGCCCTCTTTGGTATCCGCATTATAAGTCGGACGCTGGGTTGTTGCTAAAATCTCGCCTGTCTTGGCACTGACCAAAGTCGCACTGACAAATTTTCCTTTAGCTGTTTCTTGGAAGGCATCCATCCGCGTTTCCAAGTATGTCTGTAGCTGGGCAGAGAGGGTTGTATACACATCTTTTCCGTCTTCTGTCTTAACAGAAACTTCCTCTGAACCTGGGATGATGTTCCTTTACTGTCTTTTCATAGGTAGCCAGGCCATTCTGACCACCTAAGATACGGTCTAGCGACTGCTCCATCCCGGATTTCCCTAGAGCGTCTTATTGCCGTCCTTATCCTCTTGCATCTGAGCCTGACCGATAAATTGCGAAGCAAAGATACCGTTACTATAACTGCGGTTAGGGCTGGTTGTGAAATCAATTCCTCTATCTTTTCCTTCTCCATCGCCTGCCGGATAGAGCTCATGGTGCTGTAAGTAATCCCGTTCCCTTGAGAACCAAAAAGAAACCTGCTTTAAATCCTTTTGCGCAAGCTGCTGCTTAACATAGTCCTTATCTATTCCTAGATGTTGATTAAGAATCTCAGCAACCTTTTCATACTGGGACTCCTCTACATAGAGGACCTTGCCAGCGGCGGATTTGTAATTTTTATCAATAACAGCATAAATATTATAGGTCGTTGCATCTTCAGCGATCGGGACACCGTTGCGATCATAGATCGTTCCTCGCTTGGCAGCGACGACGACTGTCTTTTGGTGCACTTGCTTGGCACCTTTTGACAAATTAACACCGAATTTTTGATCTGTCCCGATAATCGTCGCAAAATTAATTAAGAAAATGAAAAAGAAAGACAGCTAAAGCACTCATGCTTTTTCCCACTCTTCTTCGATTGTATTCGGGTGTCTGTCTGTTTTTAAAGCATATCGCTGGATGTTTTTAAAAATCTATTACTCATTGGTTGTACTCACTGTCTTACGATTTCCTTTTTGGAGTTTCATATCCTGAGAGCTGGCCAACTGGGACAGCCTTTCATAACGTGTCAATTCATTCACTTCTTGCTTAATATTATCCAATTCAGCCTGCTCTGACTCAATCTGAGCATTAACTTCAGTCAAATCATGATTGACCTGCAGCAGCTTGGTCTGCATAAACACAATACTGACCGCAAGGATAATCGCTGTTAAAATAATGGAGCCATAGAAGGCTTTTTCGACTCGAGAAAATTTTCCGAATCCGTTTTTGAATAGGGTGTTGCTTTCTTTCTGCCATGAAACTTACTCATGCACCTTCCTAGCCACGCAATTTCGCAGAATGGGCGCGATTATTAGCTTCTAATTCTTCTTTGCTTGGTAAAATGGGTTTGCGTGAAACTAACTCCAGCTTGGGCTGCAAATCATCTGGAATGAAGGGTAGACCTTTGGGAACATCTACGGTTGAAGCTTCTTTAAACAGTTGCTTGGTCAGACGATCCTCCAGCGAATGAAAAGTAATCACTGAAATACGGCCACCTACAGCCAACAAGTCAATAGCTTGCTGAATGGATTCATCGGCCGCCCCCAACTCGTCATTAACTTCAATCCGAATGGCCTGAAAAATCTGTTTAGCTGGATGACCTTTTTTCTTCAGTTCCTTAGCAGGTTTGGCCGATTTGATAATCTCCGCCAGCTCCGTCGTCGTTTCGATGGGCTTGGTTTCTCTCGCCTGCTCGATCTTACGGGCAATCTGCTTGGAAAACTTATCTTCGCCATATTTGATACGGACCAGGTCCTTGTAAGGATAGTGATTCACAACTTGGTAAGCTGTCAAGCTAGCTTCGATTCATCCGCATACTCCAACGGTGCGTCCTGTTTATAAGAAAAACCGCGCTCCCGCTCATCCAGCTGCGGACTAGATACGCCCAAGTCGTAACAAATTCCATCAATCTTCTCGACCCCTACTTCATTCAAACGAGTCTTGAGATTGCGGAAATTATCCTTGATAAAGGTCACCATGCCCCGCTCAATATAGGGGAGCCAGACGTTTTTGGCATTGTCAATCGCAGTTTGATCCTGGTCAAAAAGCATACAAATGTCCTTGTCTCCCAGCTTACTCAAAAGATACTCGCTATGCCCAGCTCCGCCCAAGGTCGCATCAACATAGATGCCATCTGGCTGAACATCAAGCTGGTCAATCGTTTCATGAAGAAGTACAGTAATGTGATGAAATTCTTTTGTCATATCCTATCTATTATATCACATTCACGTATAAAAAAAAATCTAAAAGAATATATCAGCTTTTGATAGGCTACCTTATAGCTTTTTGCAAGTCACTTTTAGAAATCTACCACTTAGCTTACCAGCTTCTACCAGTCAGCGAAAAGGCCTTGTGGGCATGCCACATTTTGCTATAATAATAACTACCAATGCATTGCGAGTTAGAATTCTTTCACGTTCCGAAATTGATTCGTCCCCAAAGGAGATTTATTATGAAACTTGCTTTAAAAAATAGACTATTTGCCTTTATCAGTCTGTCACGGATCTTTAATATCCTAGGCTCTTCTATCTATAATATCGTCTTTATCGTATTTGCTTCTAGCATGCCCCAACCTAAGTTTGCCGTTGGTATTGCTAATTTTATCGTTCTTGTTCCTACCTTTTTCACAGTCTTTGTCGGGATGAAGGCTGACAAAACCATTCAAAAGGCCCGCTGGCTTATTCATCTAGGTTATTTGCAGGCCTTCCTCTTCATCCTAGTTGCCCTCCTCACCAAGTCTGCCTCCTATCTAGCCTTTGCTACCGTCTGCTTTCTCTCAATATCTTTTCTGACATTATCAGCGACTATCGCAGTGGCCTACAGATGCCTATCTTACAGAAAAATATAGAAGAGAAAGATTTGATGGAAGCATACTCTTTCACTCAACTTCTCACTTTTTTGGGAAATTTTGCTGGGCAAGCCTTGGGCGTCTGGTTACTGAGTATCAGCCAGCAGAATTTCGCTATGGTCGCCCTCATCAACGCCCTCTGCTTCTTACTCTCCTCAAGCACTCTTTATCTGATTCGCCAAAAAACTCACCCATGATGCTCCTGCTGTTGCAGAGCAAAAACTTCCTTTCAAAAAACAAATGAAAGACCTTTACCAGAATGTCCAAATGATTTTTGAACAAGAAAAAATCGGAAACTTCCTGCTAGTGCTGCTTCAAGTCCTCCTCTTAAACGCACTGGCCGGCTCTATCATGGGACTCTACAATCTCTATTTATTGGATCACCCATTTTGGGGACTAAACCTGAGCCAGTCTCTGCTCATTATCGAGTCCTGCACAGTGATTGGGATTATCTCTGCCAGTGCCTTCTCAAATGATTATTTTTCCAAGCTCTCCTGATGCGACTCGTCGTTTGGTGCTCGCTAGCTCTCCTCCTCTTAGGCATCAGCAATTTACTCCAAGCTCCTGCTCTCTTGGGAATTTTCTTTCTTACCTTTCTCATGTACATTTCTGGAAAAATCAATCCTAAAATCAACAGCATGCTGCTGAGTAAACTTCCTCCAGAAGTATTAGCCCAAACCTCCAACTTTCTCACTATGCTTTTTAGCTTTTCCATTCCGCTAGGAAAGCATGCTTTTCACTAGTCCTCAGCCTTTGGAATATGGGAAGCGCTTGGTTGCTCTTCTCTCTGCTTGGTGGTGTCTGCCTCTACTCAGTCTCAAAAATAACTAGAGTAAAAATCGTCGCAATTTCATACAAAAAATAAGGAAGCCTAGGCTTCCTTATTACATATTTTTCAATCTTTCTACCCGATCAGAAATTGGTGGGTGAGTATAAAAGAGCTTTTGCAAGCCACCCTTCTTCTTAGGATCATTGATATGAGGGCTGCACTGGCGTCATCTACATGGTGCTCCATAGGCTGGCTATTGTCTAACTTCAGTAGGGCATTGATCATGCCCTTAGGATTGCGGGTCAGCTCAACACTTGAAGCGTCTGCCAGATACTCACGTTGACGGGAAATAGCCAACTGCACCAATGTTGCAGCAAGCGGCGCCAAGAGAAGAGCCAGCAGAGAGACAATCATCAAAACAATTCCTAAGCCATTGTCATTGTCCCGATCGTTTCTTCGACGGCCACCACCGCCAAACCACATCATGCGCCCAGCCATGCTAGATAGCATCGTGACAGCACTTGTAAGCGCCACTGCAATCGTCGAAATGCGAATATCATAATTGCGAATGTGACTGACTTCATGCCCCATCACACTTTCAAGCTCCTCTCGATTCATAAGAGCAAGTAATCCAGTTGTGGCAGCCACAGCCGCATTCTCAGGCTTTGAGCCAGTCGCAAAGGCATTGGGTGAAGCATCTTCTACGATGAAGACCCGAGGCATAGGAATCTGCGCCACCATGGCCATATCCTGCACAACGTGATAGAGTTCAGGCGCCTCCTGCTCGGAAACTTCCCTTGCACCGTTCATTGACATGACAATCTCTGTGGACTGAAAAATCATACTGACAGCATAAATACCACCGATGATGAAAGCAATGGCCATCCCACCAAAGGGAGAATCGAGCCAAAGATAGCCGACGGCAGCCCCAATCAAAGCTAAAAGAGCAAAGAAGGCGACGAGGAGAACCCAAGTACGCCTTTTATTGCTGGCAATTTGGTCAAACAACATAGTGGCCACCTACCCCAAATCGCTAAAATCCACTTTAGGAACAGCCTTTTTCTTCCTCTGGTGTCTTCAGGAAGTCTGCTGCTTTAAAGCCAAACATACCTGCAATGACATTGCTTGGGAAAGTCTCCATTTTGACATTGTAGTTGCTGGTTACTGAATTATAAAGCTGACGAGAATAAGCAATCTTATTCTCTGTATTTGTCAACTCTTCCTGAAGTTTCAAGTAGTTTGTATTTGCCTTAAGATCTGGGTAATTTTCAGCAACCGCAAAGATACCAGAAATCGAACGAGTCAGAGCGTCACTAGCCTCCATAGCTTGAGCAGGTGATGAGGCAGCAGCTACTTGGTTACGCAATCGAGTAACATTTTCCAAGGTTGACTTCTCATATTTTCCATAACCTTTTACCGTCTCTAAAAGGTTGGGAATCAGGTCATTTCGGCGTTTGAGCTGGACATCAATCTGACTCAAGCTTCCTGAGTCTGCATACGGCTCTTAACAAGCCCATTGTAAACAGAAATCACGAAAATAGCTACAACTGCCACAACGGCAATAATAATTAAAAACATGGACATAATAAAAGATACTCCTTATGATTTGATTGCACCTATTATAACAAAAAGCTCAACCTGTCTTTCTTGACATGTCATCTAGCAAAAGAGCTTTAGCTTGAGTAATATTCAAACACCAAAATGGTCAAATATCTAGAGCTGGCTTCTTCACTTTTCTAAAAACAAATTCTGAAAAATAAAGGACAGTCAGCATCTAATCCTTGGGTACCCAGGAAGCCAATCGTCAGAAGCACCTTGCCCCATTTTATGATATAATAGAATGAATATTGACAAACAAGGATGAAACTATGACACCGCAAGAATTTTACCAGCTACTAAGCCAGCAGGGAATTGAGCTGACCGACCGCCAGAAAGACCAGTTTGAGCGTTATTTTGAACTTCTGGTCGAATGGAATGAAAAAATCAATCTGACAGCTATCACAGAGAAAAACGAAGTCTATCTCAAACATTTCTATGATTCAATTGCGCCCGTTTTGCAAGGCCTGATTGATAATCAAGAGCTTAAGCTATTAGATATCGGAGCCGGTGCCGGCTTTCCTAGCCTCCCTATGAAAATCATCTGTCCCCAGCTGGATGTGACTATCATTGATTCCCTCAACAAACGCATCAACTTCCCTCAAACTGCTGGCAGAGGAGCTGGAGTTGGACAAGGTTCACTTCTACCACGGCCGTGCAGAAGACTTTGCTCAGGACAAGGCCTTTCGAGCTCAATTTGACCTAGTGACTGCCCGTGCAGTCGCTCGGATGCAAGTCCTATCTGAACTGACCATTCCCTACCTGAAAGTGGGGGCAAGCTGCTGGCACTCAAGGCTTCTAATGCTCCTGAAGAACTGGAAGAATCAAAAATGCCTTGAACCTGCTCTTTAGTAAGGTTCAAGACAACCTCAGTTATGCCCTACCAAACGGTGATCCCCGCTTTATCACAGTGGTTGAAAAGAAGAAAGAAACGCCCAACAAATACCCCGCAAGGCCGGTATGCCTAATAAAAGGCCATTGTAAGAAGAAAACATTCGTCAGTCTTGTCAATAACTTCCAAGACATCAATTTGGGCAATGCCATCTATGATGATCGAGTATTTAAAATTTTATACACCAGCTATTATCGAAAATCTTTCATGCTTTTCAAGCCTCTCACAATCACTATGCTATAAATCAACTCTATCTTTTTGGTATAATAAACTCAGGAAATTTCTATTAGAAAAGGACATTTTATGAAACTCATCTCTTGGAACATTGACTCTCTCAACGCTGCTTTGACCAGTGATTCTGCCCGTGCTCAGCTCTCTCAGGCTGTCATTCGGACCTTACAAGCAGAAAATGCAGATATTATCGCTATTCAGGAAACAAAACTGTCTGCGACTGGTCCGACTAAAAAGCACTTGGAGATTTTGAAAAACTTTTCCCAGGCTATGAAAACACTTGGCGTTCGTCTCAAGAGCCAGCACGCAAGGGCTATGCAGGAACCATGTTCCTCTACAAAAAAGAGCTAACACCCATCGTGACCTTCCCAGAAATCGGCGCTCCGTCAACCATGGATGTCGAAGGCCGCATCATTACACTGGAGTTTGATGACTTCTTCGTCACTCAGGTCTACACACCCAATGCTGGCGATGGCCTCAAACGCTTGGATGACCGTCAAGTCTGGGATGTCAAATACGCTGAATACTTGGCATCACTAGATAAACAAAAACCAGTCCTCGCAACTGGAGACTACAATGTAGCCCACAAGGAAATCGACTTGGCTAATCCTGCCAGCAACCGCCGTTCACCAGGCTTTACCGATGAAGAACGTGCTGGTTTCACCAACCTGCTGGCTAAAGGCTTTACCGATACCTTCCGCCACTTGCACGGCGATATCCCTAACCAATACACTTGGTGGGCGCAGCGCAGCAAGACTTCTAAAATCAACAATACCGGCTGGAGAATCGACTACTGGCTGACCAGCAACCGCGTGGCTGACAAGGTAACCAAGTCTGATATGATTGACTCCGGTGCACGCCAAGACCACACACCCATTGTCAGTGGAGATTGAGTTCTAAGGAGAAAACGAATGGACTATCAAGCTGTCATTCCTGAATTTATGGTATCTGACATCGAACAGTCGCGCCACTTCTGCGACTTACTGGGCTTCTCTATCGAATACGAGCGTCCCGAGGAGAAATTTCTCTTCCTCTCGCTTGAAGACTGCCAGCTTATGCTAGAAGAAGGCAGCACAGAAGAATTAGCCCAACTGACCTATCCTTTCGGGCGTGGTGTCAATATTTCCTTTGGCATCGAAGATGTCCCTCAGCTCCACCAAAAACTGCTGGAAGCTGACTATCCCATCCATCGTCCGCTGACGAAAAGAGAATTTCGCGTAGGAAATAGCTTTATTTATCCCCATGAATTTGCGGTTTTGGATCCAGATGGATATTTTCTACGGTTTAGTGAATAAGAAGAGTCTGGGACAAAAGTTCGACCTTAAATATAAAAAGCGAACAAAACTAGTTTTCTGCTAATCAGAATTCTGCTTTGTTCGCTTTTCGCATTTAATTATAGATTTGAAGGACTTGATAATTAAGATTTTTAAAAATTGAAATCTTTTTGTCCCAACCTCCTCAATTTGTCTTTGGATGGTCAAGCAAGACGCAGTGGTTGAGTGGGCTCTACTACGCTGATTTCATCAGCTTTTACAGCCCTACTCAACTGTGCGGAGGTGGGACGACGAAATCGAATTCTAACGAATTACCGATTTCTGTCCCACTCTCTATTTACAAATAAATTTCTCAAATCTATCTAGACTATCAGAGGGTATTTTGTAGTGGAAAGCGTCCAAAAATTCTGCTCCGTCAGTGCAGGATTTCCTAGTTGATAGACCTTGTCAGCTTGCTGGGTCAGCCTGTCCCATGGCTCCTTGCCGATTCGGCTGACCAGTTCCACCTTTCCCTTAAGCTTGGACAAATGCTGGCGTCCCTGCTCGGAAAAACCTAAGATATGAATCCTGACGGAAGCTCTTCTTGTCTAGCTCCGACCAGGATATAGGTCAGCAGACGCCGGACCCGAGCCTTGGTATAGCGCTTGGTCGCCACCTGTTCAACTAAGCTCTTCTATGGTCTCACTGCTTTTTCAGAGCCTCCCTAATCCGAACGGACAACTCCTGATTGACCTGATAAAAATCTGTCAAATCAGGACAGGGTCACTATCTGATAGCGGAGATAAGGAAAAAGATCCGACCAGGTCACCTTTGGGAGCCGTCTCAATCAGCTCATGAGCTGGGTGAATTTTTCAGAAAGTCCGGCTGATCCAGATTCTGGCGAAGAGCCGTTGCGGAGGCAAATTCTTGATCAGCTGACAAGGAATGATAACCAGCCCCCTGACGTTGAATTGGACACAGTTTTATCGCCTTTCCCGCCACAGCCTTGGCATAGGCCAAGCCTAAGATATGATTGGGGTAGAGCCAGAGAAATTGAGCCCTGCAAACTCCTGCCACATGGCCTGAGTCTTCTGGGGATAGGATAGGGAATCAGGCAAACCAGCCAGATAAGCCTCCATCTGCTCTGCCTTTTGACCATAGATCTTGGAAATACTCTCATAATCCAGCACTTCCTCAGTTCCAAACATTAGATGATCAATGCCCAGTCTCTCTAAGATGTCTACTGCCCCTTAGCGAAAAAGTCCGCCGCCTGAACGCTGACCAAAGAAAGGCAGCTCAAGGACCAAATCCGCTCCAGCTTCCAAAGCCATCTGTGCCCGAGTCCACTTATCCACGATAGCTGGCTCCCCTCGCTGAACAAAATTGCCACTCATAGCGATAATTTTCAGACCAGAAGCCTGCTCCAGCAGGTATTTATGCCCATTATGAAATGGATTAAACTCTGCGATAATACCGGTGATGGCATTAATTCCTCCTCGAATATAGAATTATTACTATTTAAATATTGTTAATCATATCTTTTGACTGAATGATTTCGTCAGTTGATTTATAATCAGCCAAAGCAAACCTTATTTTTTCTTCCTCGCCGCTACCATTTGTTGCTAACCTTAGTAAAGGAAGTTGATAATTTTTGAAAATATTATTTTTCATCGAATCTCCTTCATTTGGTCAGGATTATTATGATACTAACTCCATCAACTTCAATCGCTAGAACTGGAACTTTTGTAACCTTATTAAATATCAGGAAATCTACACTGGTTCGACTCTGATTAACAAATGTTGCTTCATCAGATGACAGCAATGAAAAATCTTTTATCAAATGTTTTAATCGGTACTGTGTGATAAAGTCAAGCTCTGAATATGAAGTAAGAATTTCTTTTAGTAATTCAAACATCAAATTTTCTGAATCATATTTTGAATGTTTGCTCCGATTTTTTTAAAAAATAATTTAGTCTACGTTCTTCATATTGTTTATACAGATAATCAAATACTGATCTAACCATACTGTCTTTGATATCACAATTTTGATATGCAATATAGTCTATTAAATCTGTTATATTCATATTTGATTTTTGTTTATTACCAGAAGTAACTAAAATAAGTCGATTTTTAGCTCTTGAAACAGCCACATTCAATAGGTGGGGATCATCAGTAAAATGTGTTATTTGATTATCTACTGTAGAAAAGGATTATTGTTTCACATTCTCTACCTTGAAATTTATGTACAGTTTCACTAATATATTCCTCCAGTTGATTTTGAGACAACTCAATCTGATTACGATATGGAGCAATAATTCCTGTAGTATTATTATCTAATAGATAATAATCAATCACCTCTTTTTTATGATATCAATTTCTCTCTGATTTGAGTGCTGGCGTGCATGATTCCCCGCTACAGACTTACAAGCAATAAGCACATCTTTCTCGCCATAATCTTTAGTCATAATACATAATTTCCCATTATAGAATTTTTGATTACAAAACTGAATAATTTTAGGATGACAGCGATAATGCTCTTTCAATAAGGTAGCAGGCTCTTCAGGAAATAATTCTACCATTACTTCCAAAAGGCTCTTTTTAAAAGCTATATATAGGTTTTATCTTCAAATCCTTTCGTAAACATTCTGACTTTTCTTTTGCTTCCCTTGTAACAATATTTGGTAATTGCTTAATATCTCCAACAATTACTACATTTTTTAGCTTATGATAAAGCTAATGCTCCTGTAGCAATATCGACTTGTGAGGCTTCATCAATAATTAAATAGTCGTACAACATAGAATCAGCTCACAGTTTCTGGCAGAAAATGTTGTACTTAAGATTATAGGATAATCTTTTAAAAATTTTTTTAGAAAAATTTAGCCTATTCTTTGCAGAGTTATCTGTATTATTTACTTTCGAGGCGCCCCAGGAATATATTTTTCTAACAAAAGCACTTTTCAAAATAGATTTTGAATATTCTATCATATTGGCTATATATTCATCACCTAAATTCGTTTCATAATCATTTTCGAGTTTTGATAACTTTTTATTAAGTTTTTCCAACTCAGTCTCATAGAATTTCTTCTGAATCGTTGCAGCTAAAAATCTGGATTTTTGCTTATAAAAACTAAAATTTCTTATTTTTATATTTAAAAATACTTTTTATTTTAAATATAAAACCGATTTTTCTATTTTGTTCAAAAATTTTTCACACTCTAACAATAAATCCAAAAAGAACTTTTGGAGATAACTTTGATAAATCTACTTCAAAGAGATCCTTATCAGACATGTAATCTTGAAAATGTTGATATTCTATCTCAATAAAAAGAGATCTGTGATTTTTATATTTGCTATTTCTTCTTTTAGCGAAAAAGCTTTTTTTAACCAGTTCAAACTTTAGATTTCTTTCTTTATTTTCAAGAATATCTGGTAAATAATTAGGATAATGAGAAGATTGATTTTTTTAAAAATTTTTTCTTTATACTGCCCAGCGTAGCTGTCAAAAAATCTAAAAGCTATCTCTGGTTGAGATAATTTCTCTTTAATATTAGCAATTGCAGAATTATTATTTGACACCACTAAAGCTGTCTGATTTCTGTAAATAATATTCGACAAAAATATTTAAAAATTGTTTGAGTTTTTCCTGTTCCGGGAGGTCCCTCAATGAAGCTAATTTGATTTTTCAAAGCTCTTTCCGTCGCAATGAGTTGACTATTATTACAACCGAAAGGAAATATTAGACTTTGATCATCAGATTTAGATTCCGATTCAACTTTTTGTACTTGATGCTGATAGGAAACGATGTAAGACAGATTGTTGTGAAACAAAAGTAACTCTTTTCATAATTCTTACCTAAGAGAGAACTACCATCATCAGATTTTATATTATTTAAATTGGCAAGTTTTTTTAAGATACTCAAAGACGTCATTAGCCTTTTTCAAATAAGGCGGATTGTTCAATTTTTAAAAATTCTCTTGATTTAAAAATAACGTTCTTGCCATGTTCAAAACAAACTTTTATTTTATTTTTCTAAATATGAGTATTTTTCAACAGAGATAACATTATTATAGGCGCCATATCCTGAGCGACTAAATTTATAATTTTCTACAGGTAATTTTTCCAAAAATTGATATTCTTCAACATCTTCTTTGTTATAGGAATATTCTTTATTATTTGTATACCTCACCTTAATTTTGCCATCTATTCCCGGCTTAATTGATAAAAACATCATCTGTCCGATTTTTCTGTTTTATAAAAATTAAAGTCTGTTTATTTTCAAATTCGACTCCTCAAAAACATATTGCTAAGTTTCATTTCTCCGCCACAAAAACCAGCGAGCGCTCTTGTCGGTCGGCTCCTTGTCCTCAAAGTCCGCATAAACCTTGACATTTTTAAAACCGGCCTGCTCCAGCAAGATATCATAGGTCAGAATCTCATAGGTCCGCTCCTCATGCACCTCATCGTGGCGCGTGAAGCGCCCATCCTCGTCTTGGACAAAGAAGGTCAGCTCATGCACGATGGAATGAGGCGGTTCGTCCGCATAAGAATCCCAGACCATGGCGAAGGTTTCAGCATTTTTCATGATAAGAATAGCCTGGAAAAACCTCATCAATCTGGTAAATCGAGTGCACATCAAAGATAAAGCAGCCACCCTCATTTAGATGCTGGTAGACTTGAATGAAAACCTGACCGACATCGACTTCATCCTCCATGTAGCAAATCGAGTCCGAATAACAAGTCACCAAATCAAACTGACCGACACCACTCAAATCCAGCATATTGCCCTGGATAAAGGGGATGTCCAAACCGGCCTCTCTGCTACGCTTTTCTGCCAAATCCAGCATTTCCTGACTCAGGTCCAACCCCGTCACATCAAAACCAGCCTGCTTAAAATAAATGGACTGGATGCCCGTACCACAGGCCAGCTCCAGCAGCTTTTTCTTATCCTTGGGAAAAATGACGCAGGCTGAAATCCGTCCACTTTTCGTACAAAGAATCATCCATAATCGCATCGTAAACCGACGCGAAGGTTTCATAAGTTGCCATACTTTTCCTTTCAAAAATAGCCCAGCCAGCAGGCTGACTGAGCCGAATTCTGCTTTCTTGCCCTAAGGGCAAAAAAATCACTTGTTTTTTTCTTCCAATAAGGCCGCAACATCCACACCAGTTGCTTCGTGCCACAACTTTTCCAGATTGTAATGCGCCCGCATTTCCTCAGAAAAGACATGGACAACGATGCCGCCCAAGTCTAAGAGCACCCAGCCACCTGCTGCGTCGCCCTCAACATGGCCAGCAGAAACTCCAGCCGCAGCAGCTTTCTCACGGATATTTTCAGCGACTGCATCCAGCTGACGACTGTTCATCGAGCTGACGATGACAAAGTAATCTGTCACAGTAGTCAGACCTTGCAAGTCCAAAGCCACAATATCTTCTGCACGCTTTTCATCGGCCGCCTTCACGACCAGTTCCAATAATTCTTGTTCTTTCATAGTTCCTCTTTAATTAAAAATGTTTTTGTAATCTAGAACTTCCGCAAAACGTCCGTCCCAAATTTTTTGGTAAAAAGTATTTATTTTTTCTGCCAGTATCTTCTCCATCAAAAAGTTGTAAAAGCACCTTCTGGAATAACAAGTTTATAATCCAATTCAAATCCAACTTTAACTGATGCATCTACACAATATTCTGTCTGCATTCCGCATAAAACTAGACGATCAATATCTTCTTTATCCAAGTAATCCTTCAAAGTTGTCTCTTTAAAAATACTATTATACTTCTTCTGAAAGACCTTTTCGTCTGACTTTCGATTCAAGAGAGGAGACAACTGCCAATCTTCCAATGCATTGTCTTCTGGTTTTTCAATATGCTGAATATAGATAATTTCGACACCTTTACTCCTAGCCTCATGCTGCAGAAAGGAAATTTTATCCATCATTTTATCAGACCGAAAAACCTGTTTCTACTAAGATATTTTGTACATCTATAATGATTAGAGCTGTTTTCATTCTTCTATTTCCTTCAAATATCCTACAAAGGCATTGTAGGTCTCCAAGGTCTGCGGATAGATGGGCATTCCTTTGCGAGCCAAATGCTCCACAGTCCTTGCTGTTTCGTAGGCCACGGCTTGATTAAGCGACCGCTGAGCCAGCTCTCTTGCCTTGTCCACTCCCGAAAAGTCCCGGTTGTGCTCAATGTAGTCGGCGACATAAACCACCTTGTCCAGCTCAGACATGGTGCTACTGCCCACTGTATGAATCTCGATGGCTCGGAGAATCTCTGTATCTTCGATGCCTAAATCTTCCTGAATCTTGTAAATACCCACCATGCCATGCCAGACATTGTTGCCCCAGTTTTTCAGGTCAGGATCCAGCTGGTATTTATCAATCAAGGCCAGAAAATCCTCGTCCGAGACCTTTTTCGCATAGTCGTGCAGGAGCCCTGCCAGACCCGCTTTTTCGACATCAAGACCGAAGCGCTCCGCTAATTCACGGGCAGCCTTTTCCACACCTAGACAATGCCGCAGGCGTTTCTCGGGCATAACCGTTTCCATCTTAGCCAGCAAGGCTTCACGGCTTATACTGATATAGCTTTCATAGGTCATAGATAAAGCCCTTCTTTCTCAATATAGTCTAAGACTGGCTGAGGCAGCAGGAAATTGGGAGTCCGTCCCTGAACCAGAAAATCCCGCACCATACTGGAGGAAATATCCATAAGGGGTACATCCACCCAGATGACAGGGTAAGAAGTCCCCGCCTTGTAGCGCGGTCGCTGAACACCGACAAACTGAACCAGCTCAGCCAGCTCATCAATCCGGTACCACTTGGACAGATAGTCCACCATATCCGCACCGATGATAAAGTAATAGTCCGTATCTGGATGTTGCTCTGTCAGGAGCTTCATAGTGTCGTAGGTGTAGGAAATTCCCTTGCGCTCCAGCTCAATGGTTTCAATCCCTAGGCCTTCAATACCCTCGATAGCCAGCTCCAGCATCTTCAACCGATGCTTCTCATCGATGGTCTCTTTCTTATCCACATGGGGCGGCTCATACTCTGGCATGAGCAGAACCTGATCCAAACCTAACTGTTGCCGGACCTGATCCGCCACGACCAAATGAGCATGGTGGACAGGATTGAAATTCCCGCCTAAAATACCAATCTGCTTGCGTTTTTTATCTTTAACTTCTGGTTCTAATTCCACCTTGGTAAAGGGGGTCAGTAATTCAATAGCCATAGGCTGACATCTCCACAGAAATTTTTCCTTAAATTTGCTTGACTTTGACAGAGAGTTTGCGATTTTCCTTCTTGCTGGACTGCTTGTAGAGAATCAAGATCCGGCCAATCTTCTGCACCGTATCTACTCCGATTTCCTCTTCCAGAATCTCCGCGACCTCGTGAATATTTTCATCCGTATTCTGCAAGAGCGTGACCTTGATTAGCTCTCTCAGCATCCAGTGCCTGACGGACACTGGTTTTGATCTGGTCATTGAGTCCATTTTTCCCAATCTGAATGATTGGTTTGAGACTATGTGCCTGACTGTTGAGAAAAGGCTCGTTGTTTTGATGTTAGTGTCATGTTCTTCTATAAGGCTTGATACAGTTGGGTCCTGCTTTTCCCCCACTGCTCATAGCCTTTTCCTTCCTTGTTTTAAGGAGATTTATTCTCCTGAGTATTATATAATAGCTTTCCGAGTGACAACCGCTACACCCTCTGGCGCCCAGCCGGCTACTCTGGCAGGACCACTGACGCAAATCCAGCCCAAACCAGAGAAGACGATGTCTGTCTTATCCTTGATGCTAAATTCATGCTTGACCAAGGCCGGAAATTCTTCCTTTTCCTTGCCAACTGGCGGAACCAAGAGACTGCCGACATGCTTATCATAAAAGTCGCTAGCACCTTCCAACTTGGTTCGGTGGAGCTTGAGTTCATTGTCAAAATAAGCTGTGAAGCCCTGCTTGTCACCTGCCACAAAGTCAAAGCGTCCTAAACCACCCAAGAAGAGGGTTTGCTCAGGATTGAGCTGATAGGTTTTTGGCTTGATTTCCTTTTTAGGACTGACGTATTTGAGATTCTTAGCAGAAAGATAGTGAGCCATCTGGTGACGATGGATAATACCTGGTGTATCATAGATATGACTGCCGTCTGCCAAAGGAATCTCGATTTTTATCCAGAGTCGTACCTGGGAAGCGAGAAGTCGTAATAATATCCTTGTCGCCTGTGATTTCCTGAATAATGGCGTTAATCAAAGTGGACTTGCCTACATTAGTCACGCCGACCACATAAACGTCACGTCCCTTGCGGCAATGCTCAATTTTGTCAATCAAATCCTTAATGGCCTGCTTGTTCTGAGCAGAGGTCAGAATGACATCAACTGGACGCAGGCCTTCTTCGTGAGCCCGCTCCGTCAGCCATTGGGTCACCTTGCCATCCTTGACCGACTTAGGCAGAATGTCCTTTTTATTCCCGACTAAGAGTACATCATTTCCTGCGACAAAGCGAGGCAGACCAGGGATGACCGAACCATTAAAGTCAAAAATATCGACAACATTGACGACCAAGGCGTCGCTATCCCCAACCTCATGCAGAAGCCGTAGAAAGTCATCATCCGTCAGTTGGACATCGCTGATTTCATTATAATGGCGCAGGCGGGAAACAGCGCTGGCAATAGAGTTCGCCTGTCTCCAAGCCTTTTTTCCAGAGCTGACTGGGGCGTGTAGCCCTAGCTGGCTCTTATCTTCTGTCTGAATAGTGGCTCCGCAGCCGATACAGAGAAGTTCTTCCATTCTTTCTTAAATTCCTTTTTTATATTGAATTGGGCCGTATTTTTCAGTGATTTTCTTGAGCACACGGCGTTCACGCGCCCGATTGATCTGGGTTTTTGATAGAGTCGTGCTCAACTAGTGGTTTGACCAAAAATCGAACGAATCCCGGCCCGATGTGCAGCCCTGAATATCCGTCATTAGCTGATCGCCCACCATGACCACTTCATTTTTCAAAATGAAAAAGCTTGAGCGCCCGGTCAATGCCCCAAGTGAAGGGTTTCATGGCCCAGTAGACATAGTCAATTTCAAACTTTTCAACAGCCCGCTTGACCCGTTTTTTTGGTTATTATTGGACACCACAATAATCCGAATGCCCGCATCCCGCAAATCATGAAGCCACTTCTTCATTTCTGGGGGTTCCGTCAGGATTATTCCAAGCAATCAGGGTGTTATCCAAATCCACCAAAACAGCTTTGATGCCCTGTCTTTTCAAACTCTCTACTGTCAAATCGTAAACCGCCTCGACCGCAAAGTCGGGCATGTAATCTTCAATCGCCACATCTCTCCAAAAATCGTATTCGCACTATTATAGCATAAAATAGGCTTTTTGGCACCTATAGCTTCAAAGCTTACAAAAATGGCAAAAGATGCTATAGTAGATATAAGAATAATTCTCTTGGAGGTGCCTATGGCAAGCAAGGATCGAGAAATGAAAACTGTTTCTCCCTTTTTGCAAAAATCATCAACTGGTCGTCCATCATCGGAGCTGTGGGGACAGTGGCCTTTTGCATCTGGGCTTACTATGCAGGGATTCTCAGTCCAGGAAACCTTGTCTGCCTTTATCAGACAAGCAGGCATCTGGGGACCACCTCTGTTTATCTTCCTACAAATCTTGCAGACTGTCGTGCCCATTATCCCTGGCGCCTTGACCTCTGTTGCAGGCATCTTTATCTACGGGCATATCGTCGGCACCATCTACAACTATGTCGGCATCGTCATCGGCTGCGCCATCATCTTCTATCTGGCTCGCACCTACGGACCAGCCTTTGTCCAGTCCGTCGTCAGCAAGCGGACCTATGACAAGTATGTGGGCTGGATGGATGAGGGCAATCGCTTTGAGCGTTTCTTTATCTTTATGATGATTTGGCCCATCAGTCCCGCTGATTTTCTCTGTATGCTAGCCGCCTTGACCAAGATGACCTTCAAAAAGTATATGCTGATTATCGTACTCTGCAAAACCCATCACCCTCATCATCTACACTTACGGACTGACCCTATATTATTGATTTCTTCTGGAAATGGCTCGCAAAATAAGAACCACAGGCATTAAAAATCGCTCAAGCTAGTAAGCTTGGGCGATTTGTTTATTCAGAAAGATGCTGATGTTGCAGGGTGATCGGCAGATGATGCTGACGGTGTCGGAGCTGGCGTAGATGCAGGCGCAGAACTTGCTGGCGGTTCACTGCTAGCACTAGGGCTCAGGAGTATAGGAACTATAGTTGCTATAACTACTATAACTACTATAACTACTATAGCTACTACCATAAGTGCTCTCACTAGGGTTGGCTATAAATAGCTCGATCATTCTGGACTGAGCTTGAACTCTCTGAACTAGAAGCACGTAGGCTCCGGCCTCCCATCAAGTCTTCATACAGTACGGCATTGGTTTTCAGAGTCTTAACTGAAGACAAGCCCAGCGTTTTCCGAATCAAATTTTGCATTTCTAGCAAATGATCAGACGTAACCAGCTGATAGCTACCGCCATCAGCCAAGGGTAGCATCTTCCCCGCGCAATTGTTCAGACTGAATGCTTCTAAAGGCGTCTTTGTAGCCCAATAACTGAGGGATACTTCCCGCATCCAGCGCTACATTGGTCTGCATATTCTTGCTGACTGCTCGTAAGATTGCTTGATAATGGCTGATACTATTGAGACTGAGCACCTTCTCAACGACCTTTCGGATCACCTCACGCTGACGTTTCTGACGACCGTAGTCACCCTCTGGATCCTGGTAACGCATGCGGGCATAAACCAGAGCTTGGTCTCCATTGATCAAATGCTTGCCTGGCTCGACAGTTGCAGTATATTCCGGTTCATTTTTCTTCGATGGAAATCGGGAAATCAAAAAGTATTGTTGACTTCAATACCGCCAACTGCATCGACTAACTGAACCAGTCCTTGCATATTGATCATCACATAACGGTCAATATGGATGTTCATCAATTTCTCAATAGTCGCAATGGCCAATTCTGCACCGCCATAAGCATAGGCCGCATTGAGTTTGGCTTCTGTCGTTTCGCCATTTTCATCGATCTGAGTCAGTATATCCCGCTCTAAACTCATCATGACCGTCTTTTTAGTCTGAGGATTGACAGATGGGAGGAGCATGGAGTCGCTATTTCCCTTCCAGGTATCAGACCGCGAGCCGCTTCCTGTATCTACCCCCATCAGTAAAATCGTCAAGGGCTTGGTTTCCGCAATAACGTTCGTCTCATTCCCAAAACCCTTGTAAGTATGGGACAAAGCATCTGTTGACTGATTGTAAATAGTCCAAGCATAGCCTCCTACCCCAATAGCTGTTACAAGCAACAGACTCAAAAACATTCGTACAATTTTTTTTAACATATTTCATCAATCTATCAGTTTTCCCATCAGGTAAACATCTAGAAATATCCTTCTCTTAAATAGGCCCCTCTTTTTGTAGGCCTTCGATTTCAAATCCTAATTCTTTATAGAGATGAACAGCTCGCTCATTTCTTACCTGAACAGTCAGTTCCAAACGGCGAAGACTGCTTCCATTTTCTGCCCAATCCACAGCTTCTTCTAGCAAGATACGACCGAGGCCTTGATTCCAAAAAGGCTTTTTGACAACGATAAAGACTTGCCCAATGTGGCGAATCCGCTCATGAAAATCCGCTGTGATACTGACAATCCCAGCGATTTCATTATCAAGCAAGGACAAGAGATAAAGCTGATTATCCGACTCAGCTTGGCGCTGAAATGAACTGAGCCATCTGCTCTTCATCCATCAAAATTCCCGCCTCATCCAAGGTCATGTAGTCTGACTCGGCTCCGACTTGATTTAAAAAGCGAATCAAGTCAGCGGCATCCGCTTTTTCAGCCTCCCGCAAGGCCAATTCAAACTCAGCCATGAAGTAATTCCTCCAGTAATTCCTGAGAACGGCGTCCCTGACTTTCAAAGACTAACTCACGGCCATCGTCTTTCTTTAGAAGAGTCAGCTTCAGATAATCATCTGGTAAACTATCAGCTAGCAATTCTCCCACTCGATGACCGTAACTCCCTCACCAAAGAGAAAATCATCCAAATCAATCGAGTCCGGATCTTCACCAATCCGATAGACATCTAAATGATACAGTGGCAAACGTCCTTCATACTCCCGAACAATGGTATAGGGTCGGACTTTTTGATCATCTGCTTGATGCCCAGACCTTGGGCCAAGCCCTTAGTAAAAGTTGTCTTGCCTGCACCCAAGTCTCCTGTCAAAAACCAAAACATCTTGCTCCTGAAGGAGGCTTCCGAGACGCTGGCCCCATTTGATTAATTCTTCTTCATTATGACTAAACATTCTTTTATTATACCAGAAGATTTGCGTTTGCGCTCAATTTTCTAATAGAGGAAGCAAAATGTTTGAAAAAAATTAGATAAGCTTTCGAAATCTTCTAATCAAAGCAGGTTACTCGCTTCTATTTGAAAGATAATCAGAGCATTTTCCCCCAAAAAATTTTTTTCCTACAAAAAAGAAGCTGGAAGATTTTCCAACTTCTTAATACTGATTCTTAAGAAAGAGCTAGGCTGATAAAGTTAAGGATGAAGAGCAGGTTTAAGATCCAAATCATCGGATGCACATCCTTAGCTTGACCTTTGATAACTTTCACAAGAGCATACATGATAAAGCCTGCTGCAATCCCGTTCGTGATGCTATAAGTGAAGCCCATGAAGATAGAGGGTGAAGAAAGCTGGGACAGCTTCTGCCATATCATCCCACTGGATATTTTTCAGACTGCCAAGCATCATGATCCCAACGACAATCAAGATTGGTGCAGTTGCTGCTGTTGGAACGATGGCCAAAAGCGGGCTAAAGAAGCTAGATACTGCAAAAGCAGACCGCTACAACCAAGGCTGTCAAACCAGTCCGTCCGCCAGCTCCGATACCAGCCGCAGACTCTACGTAAGTAGTAACGTTAGATGTTCCGGCGATTGCACCGATAGTCGTACCGATCAAGTCTGAATACAAAGCCTTATCCAAACCTTCTGATTCATGGTTTTCACCAGAGCTTGCGACGATCCCCACTTTTTCACCAGTTCCAATCAAGGTACCAATAGTATCAAAGATATCAGTCAGAGAGAAGGCTAGGATGGCCATAAATGTCTGAGGTAGGCGCGCCGTATCAGCAAAGAGAGCTCCCAAGCCTTCTGGACCAACCGCAACCCCGAACACTTGTCCAAGTTCTTTCAGAGCTGTTGACAGATTGTGCTGACCGAAGTCAATCGCAGACAGGTTTACCAAGCCAACAGCAATCGCTACGACCGTTGTTGTAAAGATAGACAAGATAATGCCGCCTTTGATGCCCTTGATTACAAAGAAAACTGTAATCGCTAGGCCAAGTAAAGCCAGTAAAACTGCTGGATTATTAAAATCAACTAATCCCGGAGTTGCAGCTGAGTTTGCTGTAATAGCAGCTTTGGCTTGGTCAGCTCCTTTACCAGCTACTACATAGTTGCCTGGATCGATTGAAAAACTTCAACAGTCCGGCATTTTTAATCCCTACATAAGCTAGGAAGACACCGATACCAGCGGAAATAGCTGAACGAAGTGCTGATGGAATAGACTCAATAATAGCCTTCCGAATCTTGGTCAGGGTAATGAAGAGCGAGATCAGACCACAGATGAAGACCATACCCAGAGCCTCTTGCCAAGTATAGCCCAGACTAAAGACAACCGTGAAAGTAAAGAAAGCATTTAGCCCCATACCTGGCGCCTGTGCGTAAGGGAGGTTGGCATAAAAGGCCATCATGAGCGTTCCAGCAACGGAACCAATGATTGTAGCCAGAAAGACACCTTGAGCTGGCATACCCGTTTGCGACAGCATGGCTGGATTGACAAAGAGGATGTAGCTCATAGCAAAGAAAGTTGTTAACCCAGCGAGAACTTCCGTACGAACATCCGTACCGTGCTCTTTGAGTTTAAATAATTTATCCATTATAGATAATCTCCTAAATTGTTTTATGGCAACTGTATAAAAGAGAACTCCTGATTTTCTTTAAAACAGTGCTGCTTATTCGTTATTTACGAACAATACTATGATTATACTCAAAAAACATTCACTTTTTTTCAAGTCCATTGCTCTAAAAAAATACTTTAAAGTGTCTTATTTTTATTTTCTCTGCTTAAAAAGAGTAAAGTCATGATTTGGATAAAGGTAAATCCAAGGATAAATACCAGACGATCCTTCTGAAAGGTCTCCAGTAATTTTTGGACAACTAGCTGGGGCCGCGTCACCAAGTCCCAGGAATTGAGGCGATCATAACGGCCGATATAAATGGCCAGACTCGACAGATAAGACAGAGCTGCAACCACCAGCATATCCAGCCACCAAGTCAACTTCCAGCGCTCACGCAAAATATTCCAGCTTTCAATCCCGCAGTAGACGCCAAATAAAAATGCTCGGCACGAAAGCCATAAATAGACGCATGCTGACAGGGTTCCACAGGGTATCTCCCACCCAAGTCATGTGCACCAAGTCCGTCAGCATATAAAAAGTATTGGGATAAAAGGCCAGCCAAACTACCAGTAAGAGCGGATAAAGCCACTTCTGCTCCTTAGATATCGTCGTTAAGACGGCAGCGTCATAGGCAATTAAGGCCAGAATCATATTCCAAATCAAGTCTGGCCCCTGAGCCGTAATCCCCTGAATATATACAACAAATGCAATTAGTAGGAAAAAAATGTGAATTAAAATTGGTTTACGCATACAAGATCCTCCCCTTTACTTTAACTCTCTTCGCTCATAGACTATCAACAGACATCTTTCGTCTTAGCTATTGAGGAAACATTATACCACAACTTGTGTCATTTATTCTTAATTCTGTTATAATAGATTTACTATACTGATTGATACTGTACGAGGAAAAAGAATGACATTATTGCTGTAGATTTGGACGGAACCTTGCTCAATTCTGAGAGTAAGCTATCTGATTTTACCAAAGAAACCATCAAAAAAATATCGGCGAAAGGACACAAGGTCATCATCACTACTGGCCGTCCTTACCGCATGGCTTTGGACTTCTATAAAGAATTAGAGCTGAATACCCCCATGATAAACTTCAACGGATCTTTGACCCATATCCCTGAGCAAAAGTGGGAATTTGAACAATCCTTGACGGTAGACAAGTCTTTCTTGCTGGATATGGTCCAACGAAAAGAAGAAATTGAAGCCGATTTCATCGCTGGTGAATACCGTAAGAAATTCTACATCACCAATACAAACGAAGAAATTGCAGATCCCAAGCTCTTTGGCATTGATAATTTTAAGCCAGAAAAATCAATTTCAAGCGCAGCTGGTCACTAAAAAAATCCAAAATGCTATCTTGCTGCAAACCCATGCTACAGACAAATATGCTCTGGCTGAAGAGATGAATGCCTTTTATCAGCATGAACTCTCCATCAATACCTGGGGCGGTCCTCTCAATATCCTTGAGTGCGGTCCTAAAGGTGTTAACAAGGCCTTCGCCCTTCAGTACCTGCTCAATATCCTCAATGCCGATCGCAAAGACCTGATCGCTTTTGGTGACGAGCACAATGATACCGAAATGCTGGAATTTGCAGGAACAGGCTATGCCATGAAAAACGCCAGCGAAACCCTGCTGCCCTATGCTGACCAGCAGCTTGAACTCACCAACGACCAAGACGGTGTAGCCCACAAGCTAACTGAGCTCTACTTGTAGAAATAAAAACAAACATAATTTGAACCGCACCTCAACTGCTAGACTTTTTCTGTCTAACTGTTGAGATGCGGTTCATTTTTTAAGGCTGATTTTTCTACTTGACCAACGCTTCTATTCTACTTTTCCACCTTCAACGACGAGGTCATCTGCTTTTGCAGCATCACCGTAGGTTGGGTGAAGGGTCTTTTCATAAGCTTTGTGGAAGAAGTTTTCCTTGCCCAATTTTTCAATGTCTTTATTGATGAAATCAAGCAACTCTTTGTTTCCTTTTTGGACTGCTGGCGCGATAGTATCTGGGTCACCAAGCGAAGCAATTCCCACTTCATATCCTTTTATTTTTCAAGAGCCCAAGCTAGAACTTCAGTATTGTCAGTCGAGAAGGCATCTCCACGTCCATCCAAAAAGAGCTTGATAGGCGTCACTGTATTGGTCATATTTTTGAAGTTTGACTTCTGGGTGATTTTTCTCAAAGTAAGTTTCAGCGGTAGTTCCTTTTGTGACAATCAAAGTCTTGCCTTCAAGCTGTTTAACATCTGTGATAAGACCTTTCTTAGGAGACACAACACCCAGTGAAACCTTCATGTATGGAAGGGCAAAGTCAACTTGTTTCTTACGTTCGTCTGTGACGGTAAAGTTGGCAAGGGTGATATCAACCTTATTAGAAATCAAGTATTCCGCACGGTTGGCAGCATCAACAGAGACGTATTTTACTTTGACGCCGAGGTCTTTAGCCAGCTGATTTCCCAGTTCGATGTCATAACCTTGGTAAGAGCCGTCGTTGTCTACATAACCAAAAAGGTTTCTTGTCTCCAAATACAGCAATTCGAAGTTCACCACTTTTTTTGATTTCCTCAATAGTGCGAGCTTTAGCAGTAGTTTTGCCAGATGAAGAAGTAGCATTTCCGCCTGAACCACAAGCTGTAACAAAGATAAGGGCAAAGGCAAGTGCCAAAATAGTTAAGAGTGATTTGAGTAGTTTCATAAGAATCTCCTTTATAAATATGAGCCAAATTGGCTAAAAGTCAAAAACGTTTAAAAAAATTCTTGTGCTCGTTTGGTTTGTGGATTGGTAAAGAAGGACTGAGCGGTTCCTTCTTCAGCAATCTTCCCTTGGTCGAGGAAGATAATCCGGTCCGCAATGGCTTGGGCAAACTGCATTTCGTGGGTTACTAGAATCATGGTACGGCCTTCTTGAGCTAGGTCGTTGATGAGTTCGAGGACCTCACGCACCATTTCTGGATCAAGCGAAGCCGTCACCTCGTCAAAGAGGATAATTTCTGGATGCATGAGCAGGGCACGGACAATGGCAACTCGTTGTTTCTGACCACCAGATAATTGGCGAGCGAAGCTGTGTTTTTTTATCGAGCAGTCCGACGCGTTCCAGTAATTGTAGGGCTTCTTCCGTCACTTCTTTCTTATCCCGTCCTTGTGCTTTGATAGGACCTAAGATAAGGTTCTGCAAAACATCCAGATGGGGAAAGAGTTCATAACTTTGAAAGACCATGCCAATCTTTTGACGAACCAAGTGAAAGTCTTTCTGGTTTCCAATAATGGACTGGCCATCCAGAAGAATATCTCCACCTTGAATGGTTTCCAAGCCATTGAGGCAGCGAAGCAGGGTACTTTTCCCACAACCAGATGGTCCTAGAATAACCACTACTTCCCCTTTTTTGATTTCTAGGGAAAGTCCTTGGAGGATGGGATTGTCTCCGAAGGATTTTTTTAGATCCTTGATTTCTAATATGGTATCAGACATTTAGTTCCTCCAGTGTTTTTCTAAGTGAGTGGATAGTTTGGAAATGGGAAAGCAAACTGCGAAATACAGAACCAGTATGGTGCCGTAAATCCAAAAGGATGCGGTTGGAATGGTCAAGCGATTGCTATCGATGATTTGCTGTCCCACCTTTGTAACTTCAACGACTCCAATCAAAACAACCAGAGAAGTCGTTTTGATCATCCGAGTAACTAAGTTGATGGCCTGCGGAAGCAGTCTTCTCAAGACCTGAGGGATGATGATGTGGTAGTAAAGCTGGAAGGTCGTCAACCCCAACGCCTGTCCGCTTTCAAACTGATGTTTAGGAAGGGAAGTGATAGCTCCACGAACCAAGTCTCCCATCTCAGCCGTTCCCCAGAGGGTAAAAACGATAACGGCAGAAGTCTCTCCAGAAATGTTGATATTAAAATTTCGAGCCAAACCGAAATAAACAATAAAGAGTAGCACCAGTTGGGGCATGATACGGATAAATTCTAGATAAAAACGTGTCAAAAAAACGAATGACTCTAGAATGAGAGGTCATGATGATTCCCATAACCGTTCCGAAAATCATGGATAAGAGGACAGAGAGGATGGAAATCCCAATCGTGACTCCCAATCCCTGTAAGATCCGCAAAAGATTATTTCCCTGAAAGAGTACTTGTATTCCCGAATCCTGCATGGCGGAGCCTCCTTTCTATCCAACTAAAGAGCAATGATATAGGCAGGAGCATGATAAGATAGGCCACTACCAACATAGCTAGTGCAATATCTGTCTCATAGTAAAGCCCAATCAAGTCCTTGGCAACATACATAAGGTCGGCTAGAGCAACTGCCGAGAAAACAGAGGTTTCCTTAATCAAGAAAATCACATTAGCACTGAAGGATGGCAGAGCCACTGCTGTGGCTTGTGGCAAGACCACGTAGCGAAAAAAACTTGAACAGGGTGTCAGACCGATCGCTAAGCCAATCTCATGCTGGGTTTGACTAACTGCTTCTAGCCCGCTTCGGAAGGATTCTGCCATATAAGAGCCTCCCAAAAAGATGAGGCCTAGGGTTGCGCAGACCTCTGAGGAAAGGACAATCCCAATCCGAGGAAGCCCGAAGTAGAGAAAGAAGAGTTGAATCAAAAGGGCGTATTTCGCGACAATTCAATATAAGCTGTGGCTAGCTGTGCCAAAATAGGGATGCGATAATGTCGGATGATACTAACAAATAAACCAACTAGAAAAAGCTCCCAAAATGCCCCAAACTGCGATATGCAGGGTTAGAAAAATACCTTTTGATATAATGGTAGATATTGTTCAACAATGGACCAATCCAAAAGAGAACCTCCCATCTAGGAATAATACAGCTATTGTAGCACTAAAAGACATGTTTGGATAATATGTATTTTCTATCACAATGATAAAAAAATATTTATCGTCTCTATTGCAATCTGAAACTTCCAGACAAAAATTTTTGAAAATGACATGAAAAAGAGTTAAGATGTTCCTGTAAATCAAAAAGTAAACGTTTACTTTTTGTCAAGGAGGACATTTTATGTCATATAAAAACAAGCAATGCCGAAGGACCCTGTAGATTTTTATCAACACCTATGATCTGGAGCCCATGGCTCAACAAGTCATTCCCTAAAGCTGCTTTTGGCTACATCGCGAGTGGAGCTGAGGACACGTTCACTTTACGCGAGAACATTCGAGCTTTTCAACCATAAACTCATTGTTCCTCGTACACTCATGTGATGTGGAAAATCCAAGCACTGAGATTGAATTTGCAGGCGAAAAGCTATCTTCACCAATCATCATGGCGCCTGTTGCAGCCCATAAATTAGCAAATGAGCAGGGGGAAGTCGCTACTGCGCGTGGTGTACATGAGTTTGGCTCTCTCTATACAACCAGCTCCTACTCTACAGTTGATCTGCCAGAAATTTCCCAAGCCCTCCAAGGGACACCTCATTGGTTCCAATTTTACTTCAGTAAAGATGATGGCATTAACCGCCATATCATGGATCGTGTCAAGGCAGAAGGCTACACAGCCATTGTCTTAACTGCGGATGCGACAGTAGGAGGCAATCGTGAGGTAGATAAGCGCAATGGTTTTGTTTTCCCAGTTGGCATGCCTATCGTTGAAGAATATTTACCAGAAGGTGCTGGTAAGTCCATGGACTTTGTTTACAAATCAGCTAAACAACGCCTGTCTCCACGAGATGTTGAGTTTATCGCCGAATACTCAGGTCTCCCTGTCTATGTCAAAGGTCCTCAATGCCGTGAAGATGTTGAACGCTCACTGGATGCAGGGTGCTTCTGGAATCTGGGTAACCAACCACGGTGGCCGCCAAATCGACGGTGGACCAGCTGCCTTTGACTCACTTCAAGAAGTTGCTGAAGCAGTTGATAAACGTGTGCCGATTGTCTTTGACTCTGGTATTCGTCGTGGCCAACACGTCTTTAAAGCCTTGGCTTCTGGAGCTGACTTAGTAGCCATTGGACGTCCTGTCATTTATGGCTTAGCCCTTGGAGGTAGCGTTGGTGTACGCCAAGTCTTTGAACACCTAAATGCCGAATTAAAAGACCGTCATGCAACTATCTGGAACTCAAACCATCGAAGACGTCAAACACTTCAAACTACGTCACAACCCATACAACCCAACCTTCCCAGTTGACCCTCGTGATTTGAAATTGTATTGATAAATAAAAAATAATTTATAACAATTTATAATGAAAAACCACACCCCAAAAAGTTAGACATAAAAATCTAACGATTGGGGTGTGGTTTTAATCAGAGTGTATCTAAGCTGGCTCTATGGCATGGATTAGACAAAGCCTCTGGTAAGTTTGACTTGTTTCTCTAATATTTATTTCTTACTTTCTATTAAGCCTTTTCTTGCTCTAGTGGGACGACGACTAGGGTCTTGCCAAGGCTTGCTAATACTTTCAATACCGTATCCAATTGAGGGTTGGTCTTTCCTGTCTCCATTCGAGCGATGACAGGTTGACTGACCCCACTGAGTTCTTCAAGCTTCTTTTTGGCTAATGCCTTTTTCATGTCTGGCCTCGATCAGCTCTGTCATAATCGCTACCCGCAGATCACTTTCTAGGATTTCTTCCTTGGTGAAAAAGCTCTGCTCTCACTTCTTTCAATTACTACCGATGGCACTATTCTTCATCTTTTAGCCCTCTTTCTTTCAAATCTTGCAACTCTCGTTTGGCCTTCTCAATCTCCCGTCTGGGAGTCTTTTGCGTCTTTTTTAACAAAATGATGCAGTAAGACAAAAGCTTCCATCTATCAAGCCACAAACAAAACCCGATCCCGTAAGGGCCGTAATTCCCAAATCTCTGCCTCTAGATGCTTGATGTAGCGCTCACTGGCACAAGTTCCCTGTTGACTCAAGAGTTCGATATAGTCATTGAGCTTGTTGAGTTTGATCCGGCTATCCTTGCTATTGAGACTAGCCAGCTCCTTCATATAGTCCAAAAAACTGGTTGATTCCCATGTTTATCTTTATAAAAATAAATAGTGTGCACAAAGCATCCTCTTTTCGAATTTATTATAACTCAAAAGCTATCGAGTAAATACTTTTAAGTTATCAAATACTGATAAGTCCCCTTAGAAATATTCAAAAGGGACTCATTTATATAATTCGAAAATAGCGCCCTTATTGGTGCAATGAGGACAGTATTTATCTTTGTGAGAACTAATAAGATTAGCAAGGTTAGCGAAATAGACAACTATGCTTTGTAACCATATTTTATCAATACTTTTGTTTTTAAACCTATGATAAAAAAATCATAACTTCCGATTCGGTATAACTGCAATAGCAATACCCTTATAATCTTCAAAAGAACCTATAAAAACTAATTCTTCTTTTTCAAGAAACTATAGTCTCTTGAGAGACCCTCATCTGGCACTTGTTTTTTTGACGACAAATGACCGAGGGGCGACGGATCTTATAAATAGAAATGAAAAGAGCGTTCGAGGCCTAAGCTGCCATGATTCTATAGGAAAAGTGACCGGCCGAGGCCTAGGTCACTATAAAACTTCCTTAAATACTAATCACTAAGATACCAAGTAGCTTGATTTCAACTAAAAAGATGTTCGTCTATCGCTTAAAAATCCATTCCATCTGGATTAGGTGCTCCGCCTTCCAAACCGCTGATATTTTTAAGAATTTCGAGGTCAGCAAGACTCAGTTCGATGTCAAAAGCAGTCCAGATTGCTAGCAATCCGGCTCGGAGTGACTGACTTAGGCAGGGGTAGGAAGCCTTCTTGTAGGCTCCAAGCTAGAGCGATTTGGGCAATGGTCTTGCCATACTTGTCTGCTATCGCCTGCACAGCTGGATTTTGGAAGAGTTCGCCCTGGCCAAATGGTCCCCAAGCTTCCAGTAAGATATCATGAGCACGGCAGAAGTCCACCGCCTCTGTCTGATAGACACCTGGCGCTAGGCGGATTTGATTGACAGCTGGTGTGACGCGCGCTGTTTCCAGCAGAGCCTCTAGGTGATGAGGCAGGAAATTGCTGACGCCGATCGCTCGGATCTTACCAGCTTGGTAGAGGTCCTCCATGGCTCGCCAAACTTCTGCATTGCGCTTTTGCCAAGCTCCATCTTCTCGTAAAGGCTTAGGATTGGGCCAGTGGATAAGGTAGAGATCCAGATAATCCAACCCCAACCGCTCCATAGAGCTGTCAAAGGCTTCCATGGCCTCTTCATAAGTATGCTTGCTATTCCAGAGCTTGGTGGTGATGAAGAGCTCTTCACGCGGAATGCCGCTGTCTTTAATTGCTCGACCGACACTCTCTTCATTCTTATAGATAGCTGCTGTATCAATGTGGCGATAGCCAGCCTTAAGGGCAGCCAAGACTGACTGATAAGCCTCTTCTCCGTCCTGAGCCTTCCAAGTACCAAAGCCCAAGACTGGGATCTTGACGCCATTGTTAAGAGTATAATTTTGCATGTCTGTTCTCCTTATTTTTTTCTTTCTTTTGGACAATTTTGGCTTAAAGATATTTTCCTTGGTTGGAGCCATGCCTCGGCTGAAAAAGCTGTAAATGATAAAGGCCAGCCCAGCAATAAATATCAAGAAACGATGCAGTAGCAATCCAAAGAAGAGGAACACCAAGCCCATTCCCATAAATTTATAATCAATCTTTTTCATCCTGTCCTCCTCGTTTGTGATAACCCTATTATAACATCTTCTCTTTCATTGAGAAAGCCCTACCATCTGTTAAGAAAAATATCTCAGAGACTTTCTAGTTGCGTCAACCATTCTAGCTTTGCCCAAGTCCCTCTAGTAAATCCTAGGGAAAAGCAGCAGCTCCACATTAAAAAGGACAGGTTACCCCATCCTTTCTAAAAATATAAGGAGACTCAATTAAAGAATACTGGAGGCAGCTTCAAAGCGTTTTTCGCCATCCAGATAAGTAGCAACCAGCTCCAAATCCTTGTCCAGTACGATAAAGTCGGCATCATAGCCTTCCTTGATCTGGCCACAGACATCGTCAATGTGGACGGATTTTGCTGGGATGAGACTGGCCATCATGACTGCTTGGTGAGGATTTGCGATGCCCCACTCAACCACATTTTTCAGACCGTCTTTGAGCTGCAGGATAGATCCTGCTAGGTTACCAGTCGATTTGAGACGAGCTGTGCCATTGGCTACCACCACTGGAAATTCTCCCAGCATATAGTCGCCGTCTTCCAGCCCACCTGCAGTCATACAGTCTGTGATGAGGGCTACATGTTCATGGCCCTTTTGCTTAAGCAAAATATCACAGGCCTTGGGATCTACGTGGTGCCCATCACAAATCAACTCTGCGTAAGTGTGAGGCAGCTCGTACATAGCCCCAACCATACCTAGTTCACGGTGGGTCAAGCCCCGCATACCATTGTAGGCATGTACCCAAACACTGGCTCCTGCTTCTACTGCTGCCTTGGCTTCGTCATAGGTCGCATTAGAGTGCCCCAAAGCGACTGTCACACCTTCATCAGTGATGGTGCGGACAAATTCTTCCACGCCCTCACGCTCAGGTGCCAAAGCAATCTTATTAAGCAGACCATTGGCTGCCTTTTTGCCAACACGAAATTCATCCATACGAGGGTCCTTCATGTAGGCTGGGTTTTGGGCACCCTTGTACTTTTCAGTGAAGTAAGGCCCTTCAAAGTAGAGACCACGAATCTTGGCACCACTTGCTTCTTGATAGCGCGCACCAATATTTTCCGTCACAGCTAGAAGTTGCTCGTAAGATGATGTCAGCGTGGTCGGCAGGAAACTAGTCACCCCCAGTCGTCAAAAGACCTTCACTCATGGTATGGAGGGTACCTTCGATGTTATTGTCCATGACATCGACCCCACCAAAACCATGGATATGGGTATCCACCAGACCTGGTGCGACAGAGTAGCCTGTGTAATCCACCACTTCCGCATCCGCAGGGACTTCCTGTACTAATTTTCCAAATTTTCCATCAATCACTTCCAAAAATCCACCCTTGCGAATCCCTTGAGGATAGAAGAACTGATCGGCTTTTATATATTTAGGCATCTGACTGCCTCCTCTTGTTCTATTTCTATTGATTCTATTATAACGCTTTCTATTTTATTTGTAAATGGTCTATACCTCTTTTTTTGAAAAATTTATTATATTATTTAAATCAAGAAAGAGAGTGGGACAGAAATCGGTAATTCGTTAGAATTCGATTTCGTCGTCCCACCTCCGCACAGTTGAGTAGGGGCTGTAAAGGTGATGAAATCAGCGTAGTAGAGCCCACTCAACCACTGCGTCTTGCTCGACAATCCAAAGACAATTGAGAGGCTAGGACTTTTGTCCCAGCCTCCTGTTTTAAATTTGTTCCATTTGTACTTTCTCAGCCAAATTCATGGCGTGGTCAGCAACTCTGGTATAGTGGGAAATAATATCGATGAAGTTGACCCCAGCCTGAGGCGTACATTCTCCCTTGTTGAGACGGGCAATATGGGTCTTGCGCAGGCTGCGTTCTAGCTTGTCAATAGCTGCATGCTTGGCTTCTAAAGTGTTGGCCAATTCCACATCATTTGTTTCCACAGAAGTCAGAGCTTCTTTGATAAAGTCCAAGGTCAATTGATAAATGTTTTCCAACTCTGCCAAGGCAGCTGGTGAAAATTCCACTTTCTTCCGGTGCAAGTAGTCTGTCAAATTCAGCAGAGCTTCTGAGTGGTCGCCGATCCTCTCCAAATCACGGCTAGAGTCCAGAATGCTGGTCAAGACTTCACTCTCTTTTGGATTGAGCTGTTGACCAGATAGGGACAATCGAGATAGCGAGTCAATTCATCATCAATAGCGTTGATGGCTTCCTCAGTCTTATGGCCCTTCTCAGCTGATTTTTCTTCGTAGTTAAGGATATAATCATAGGCCAATTCGAAAGATTTAGCCGCGTAGCCACCCAAGTGAAGGAGTTCCTTTTTAGCATTTCCCAGAGCCAATGATGGCGCTTGGTCAATCAAAATCGTATCAAGGTAAAGAGATTCGTATTTAACTGTTTCATCTTCACCCGGAATCAACTTGGTAACCAAATATGCTAAAAAAAGCCAATAAAAGGAAAACTGGATAATAGTATTGGTAATATTAAAAGTTCCGTGGGCAAAGGCAATGGTCATTTCTGGTGATAAGTGCAAGGCTGTCTCAAACCACTGAATCAGCGATGTAAAAGGCAACAAGAAAATCATGCAGATGATTGTCCCCAACACGTTAAAAGGCCACATGGGCTCCAGCAACACGCTTGGCTGCGATGTTAGCCCCCAAAGGAAGCGATGATTGCGGTAATCGTCGTTCCGATATTGTCACCGAAGAGGACAGGCAAGGCTCCATGCAAATCAATGAGATTGCTGGCATAGAGATTTTTGTAGAATCCCAATGGTCGCTGATGATGCCTGGATGAGCAGGGTCAAACCCGTTCCGACAAAGACACCTAAGACTGGATTTTTACTCAGCTGAACCATGTAATCTCGGAAGACTTGCAAGTCTTTGAGAGGCTCCATGGCTCCACTCATGAGATTGAGGGCAAAAAAGATCCCGCCAACACCAAAGAGGATGCGCCCGATATTGTTAACAGAGCGATTTTTTGTGAAAAAGAGGCAAACCGCACCGATAAAGAGCAAGGGAAGTGCATAATCACCCAACTTAAAACCAATGATGAAGGAAGTCACGGTCGTACCAATATTGGCCCCCATGACAATCCCGATAGCCTGACGCAGGGTCAACAGCCCCGCACTAACCAGACCAACTGTAATCACCGTCACACCTGAACTAGACTGGATCAGGGCTGTCATCCCAATCCCAACTAGCACACCTAAAAAGGATTGCTCGTGTATTTATCAATGAAATAGCGCAGTCGGTCTCCTGCCGCCTGCTGCAAGCCGTCACCCATCATACGAATACTGTACAGGAACAGCCCCAAGCCTCCTAAAAAGCTAAATATAATTTCTTGCTAATTAATGGACATTTTCTTTTCCTCCGAAAAATAAATAGCGGATAATCTCCTATACTATTTTAAAAACATCCAGCCTAATCTCACAAGCCTTTTTCTGAGAAAGAATCGAATTATTTTTGCTCATTTTAAAACTTTTTATTTTCATCACACTCAAGAACAAACGACAAGCAGACAGAACTAAATTTCAAAATATTTAGCTTGGTTCACCACTTTCTAGGATCAGGCTTAAAAGATAGAAATTATCTCAGCACGATTCACATTCTGCGCATAAAAAGATTAAAAATTCCAGATAGCCATAGGCTATCTGGGATTTACTCCATCACTAAAATGCTGGTATCATTTTAGCTAGGTTTTAAGATTAGTCTTCCAAATTCACATCAGATGTTGATTCTTTCTTCTTTTTGTTCTTAAGAAAGGCTGATGCCAACGTTGCTATTCCTAATCCAAGCGCTGCTAATGGATTATTGGCAGTTCCTGTATTTGGTAAAGCTTTTAGTATTTGGAGTAACCTTGACTTTTTCTGGTTGTGCAGGCTGCGGCTTAGGGTGCTTGAGAGTGATTTGTAGCACTAGATACAGACGCACTTTCAGACAGACTAGTAGAGATGCTTGCGCTATCACTCAGTGACACACTTGTACTCAAGCTGCTTGAAAGGCTATCGCTAAGTGATGTAGAGGTACCCACACTTACGCTTGCTGATATAGATTCGCTTACGCTCAGTGATGCCAAATCATTTTCACTTGCAAGAGCAGACGCACTAGCGCTCAATGACACTGAAGTGCTCTCGCTTGTTGAGACTGATTGGCTACTGCTTACAGAAGACGAAGCACTCTCGCTTGCTGAGATTGAAGCACTTAGACTAGTACTCATGCTTGTACTTGTTGAATCTGAAGCGCTAATTGAGGCACTAGACTTGTGCTCAGGCTCGTGCTTGCTGAATCTGACTCACTAATTGATGTACTGAGGCTTGTGCTCAAGCTGGTGCTTGCTGAGTCTGAGGCACTGAGTGAGGCACTGAGGCTGGTGCTCAAACTTGTACTTACTGAATCTGAGGCGCTAATTGAAGCACTGAGGCTAGTACTCAAACTTGTGCTTGCTGAATTTGAGGCACTGAGTGAGGCACTGAGGCTGGTGCTCAAACTTGTGCTTGCTGAATCTGATGCGCTAATTGAGGCACTGAGGCTTGTACTCAAGCTTGTGCTGGCTGAATCTGACGCACTAAGCGATGCACTGAGGCTGGTGCTCAAACTTGTACTTGTTGACTCTGAGACACTAAGTGAAGCACTGAGGCTGGTGCTCAAGCTGGTGCTTGATGAATCTGAAGCGCTAATTGAGGCACTGAGGCTTGTGCTCAAGCTCGTGCTTGTTGACTCTGAGGCACTGATCGAAGCACTTAGGGCTGGTGCTCAAGCTGGTGCTTGCTGAGTCGCTTGCACTAATTGATGCACTGAGACTCGTGCTCAGGCTCGTGCTTGCTGAATCTGAAGCACTGAGTGAGGCACTGAGGCTGGTACTCAAACTTGTGCTTGATGAATCTGAAGCGCTAATTGAGGCACTGATCGAAGCACTTAGGCTGGTGCTCAAGCTGGTGCTGGCTGAATCTGACGCACTGATTGATGCACTGAGGCTTGTACTCAAGCTAGTGCTTGTTGACTCTGAGGCACTGATCGAAGCACTGAGGCTCGTGCTCAAGCTGGTGCTTGCTGAGTCGCTTGCACTAATTGATGCACTGAGACTCGTGCTCAGGCTCGTGCTTGTTGACTCTGAGGCACTGATCGAAGCACTGAGGCTGGTACTCAAACTTGTACTTGTTGACTCTGAGGCACTGATCGAAGCACTTAGGCTGGTACTCAAGCTGGTGCTTGCTGAGTCGCTTGCACTAATTGATGCACTGAGACTCGTGCTCAGGCTCGTGCTTGCTGAATCTGAAGCACTAATTGAGGCACTGAGGCTTGTACTCAAGCTGGTGCTCGCTGAATCTGAAGCACTGAGTGAGGCACTGAGACTTGTACTCAAACTTGTGCTTGCTGAATCTGAAACGCTGAGTGAGGCACTGAGGCTGGTACTCAAACTTGTGCTTGATGAATCTGAAGCACTAATTGAGGCACTGAGGCTCGTGCTCAAACTTGTGCTGGCTGAATCTGAAGCACTAATTGAGGCACTGAGGCTTGTACTCAAGCTGGTGCTTGCTGAGTCTGATGCACTGATTGATGCACTGAGGCTTGTGCTCAAGCTGGTGCTCGCTGAATCTGAGGCACTGATTGATGCACTGAGGGCTTGTGCTCAAACTTGTACTCACTGAATCTGAGGCACTGAGTGAAGCACTTAGACTTGTGCTCAAACTTGTGCTGGCTGAATCTGAAGCGCTGAGTGAGGCACTGTGGCTTGTGCTCAAACTTGTACTTGTTGAATCTGAGGCACTGAGTGAGGCACTGAGACTTGTGCTCAAACTTGTGCTTGTTGAGTCAGACTCGCTGATTGAAGCACTTAGACTTGTGCTCAAACTTGTGCTGGCTGAATCTGAAGCGCTAATTGAGGCACTGAGGCTCGTGCTCAAACTTGTACTTGCTGAATCTGAAGCACTAATTGAGGCACTGAGGCTTGTACTCAAGCTGGTGCTTGCTGAATCTGAAGCGCTAATTGAGGGCACTGAGGCTAGTGCTCAAACTTGTACTTGCTGAGTCTGAAGCGCTAATTGAGGCACTGAGGCTAGTGCTCAAACTTGTACTTGTTGAATCTGAGGCACTGATCGAAGCACTTAGACTCGTACTCAAGCTGGTACTTGCTGACTCAGAAGCGCTGAGTGAGGCACTGAGGCTAGTGCTCAGGCTCGTGCTGGCTGAATCTGAAGCACTAATTGAAGCACTGAGGCTAGTGCTCAGGCTCGTGCTGGCTGAATCTGAGGCACTGATTGAGGCACTGAGACTTGTGCTCAAACTTGTACTTGTTGAATCTGAGCACTGAGTGAAGCACTGAGACTTGTGCTCAAGCTGGTGCTGGCTGAATCTGAAGCGCTAATTGAGGCACTGAGACTTGTGCTCAAACTTGTGCTGGCTGAGTCGCTTGCACTAATTGAGGCACTGAGGCTGGTACTCAGGCTTGTGCTTGCTGAATCTGAAGCGCTAATTGAGGCACTGAGGCTCGTGCTCAGGCTCGTGCTGGCTGAATCTGAGGCACTGTGTGAGGCACTGAGACTTGTGCTCAAACTTGTGCTGGCTGAATCTGAAGCGCTAATTGAGGCACTGAGGCTAGTACTCAAACTTGTACTTACTGAATCTGAAGCGCTAATTGAAGCACTGAGGCTTGTGCTCAAGCTGGTGCTGGCTGAATCTGAGGCACTGAGTGAGGCACTGTGGCTTGTGCTCAAGCTGGTGCTGGCTGAATCAGAAGCGCTAATTGAGGCACTGAGGCTGGTACTCAAGCTGGTGCTGGCTGAATCTGAAGCGCTAATTGAGGTACTGAGGCTCGTGCTCAAACTTGTACTTGTTGACTCTGAGGCACTGATCGAAGCACTGAGACTTGTACTCAAGCTGGTACTTGCTGAATCTGAAGCACTGAGTGAAGCACTGAGACTTGTGCTCAAGCTGGTGCTTGCTGAATCTGAAGCGCTAATTGAGGCACTGAGACTTGTGCTCAAACTTGTGCTGGCTGAGTCGCTTGCACTAATTGAGGCACTGAGGCTGGTACTCAGGCTTGTGCTTGCTGAGTCTGAAGCGCTAATTGAGGCACTGAGGCTAGTGCTCAAACTTGTACTTGTTGAATCTGAGGCACTGATCGAAGCACTTAGACTCGTACTCAAGCTGGTACTTGCTGACTCAGAAGCGCTGAGTGAGGCACTGAGGCTCGTGCTCAGGCTCGTGCTGGCTGAATCTGAAGCACTAATTGAAGCACTGAGGCTAGTGCTCAGGCTCGTGCTGGCTGAATCTGAGGCACTGATTGAGACACTGAGACTTGTGCTCAAGCTGGTGCTGGCTGAATCTGAAGCACTAATTGAGGCACTGAGGCTGGTACTCAAGCTGGTGCTGGCTGAATCAGAAGCGCTAATTGAGGTACTGTGGCTTGTACTCAAGCTGGTGCTTGCTGAATCTGAGGCACTGATCGAAGCACTGAGACTTGTACTCAAGCTGGTACTTGCTGAATCTGACGCACTAATTGAGGCACTGAGGCTAGTACTCAAGCTGGTGCTTGCTGAATCTGAAGCGCTAATTGAGGCACTGAGGCTTGTGCTCAAACTTGTACTTGTTGAATCTGAGGCACTGAGCGAGGCACTGAGACTTGTGCTCAAACTTGTGCTTGTTGAGTCAGACTCGCTGAGTGAAGCACTGAGGCTCGTGCTCAAGCTGGTGCTGGCTGAATCTGAAGCACTAATTGAAGCACTGAGGCTAGTGCTCAGGCTCGTGCTGGCTGAATCTGAGGCACTGATTGAGACACTGAGACTTGTGCTCAAGCTGGTGCTGGCTGAATCTGAAGCACTAATTGAGGCACTGAGGCTGGTACTCAAGCTGGTGCTGGCTGAATCAGAAGCGCTAATTGAGGTACTGTGGCTTGTACTCAAGCTGGTGCTTGCTGAATCTGAGGCACTGATCGAAGCACTGAGACTTGTACTCAAGCTGGTACTTGCTGAATCTGACGCACTAATTGAGGCACTGAGGCTAGTACTCAGCTGGTGCTTGCTGAATCTGAAGCGCTAATTGAGGCACTGAGGCTTGTGCTCAAACTTGTACTTGTTGAATCTGAGGCACTGAGCGAGGCACTGAGACTTGTGCTCAAACTTGTGCTTGTTGAGTCAGACTCGCTGAGTGAAGCACTGAGGCTCGTGCTCAAGCTGGTGCTGGCTGAATCAGAAGCGCTAATTGAGGCACTGAGGCTTGTACTCAAGCTGGTGCTGGCTGAGTCGCTTGCACTAAGTGACGCACTGAGGCTTGTACTCAAGCTGGTGCTTGTTGACTCTGACGCGCTGAGTGAAGCACTGAGGCTCGTGCTCAAGCTGGTGCTGGCTGAATCTGAAGCGCTAATTGAGGCACTGAGGCTCGTGCTCAAGCTGGTGCTGGCTGAATCTGAAGCGCTAATTGAGGCACTGAGGCTTGTGCTCAAACTTGTACTTGTTGAATCTGAGGCACTAATTGATGCACTGAGGCTTGTGCTCAAACTTGTACTTGTTGAATCTGAGGCACTGAGCGAGGCACTGAGACTTGTGCTCAAACTTGTGCTTGTTGAGACAGACTGGCTTGCGCTCAATGAAGCTGAGGCACTTGCACTTGCTGAGACAGATTGACTCAAACTCAATGACGCTGAAGCTGACTCGCTTGTTGAAACTGACTGGCTGGTGCTCAATGACGCTGAAGCACTTACACTTACTGAGACTGACTCGCTGGTACTCAATGAGGTTGAAACAGATTCACTTGCTGAAACTGATTGGCTCAGGCTCAATGAAGCTGAGGCACTTGCACTTGCTGATACAGACTGGCTCAGACTTACTGATGCTGAAGCACTTGTGCTTAATGAGACTGACTGGCTGGTGCTCAATGAGGTTGAAGCTGATTCACTTGTTGAAACTGACTGGCTGGTGCTCAATGACGCTGAAGCACTTGCACTTACTGAGACTGACTGGCTGGTGCTCAATGACGCTGAAGCTGACTCGCTTGTTGAGACAGACTGGCTTGCGCTCAATGAAGCTGAGGCACTTACACTTACTGAGACTGACTGGCTGGTACTCAATGAGGTTGAAACAGATTCACTTGCTGAAACTGATTGGCTCAGGCTCAATGATGCTGAGGCACTTGCACTTGCTGAGACAGACTGGCTCAGACTTACTGATGCTGAAGCTGATTCACTTGTTGAAACTGACTGGCTCAGGCTTACTGATGCTGAAGCTGATTCACTTGTTGAAACTGACTGGCTCAGGCTTACTGATGCTGAAGCACTGGCACTTACTGAAACAGACTGGCTCAAGCTCAATGACGCTGAAGCTGACTCGCTTGTTGAAACTGATTGACTCAAGCTTACTGATGCTGAAGCACTTGTGCTTAATGAGACAGACTGGCTTGTGCTCAATGAGGTTGAAGCTGATTCACTTGTTGAAACTGACTGGCTTGCGCTCAATGATGCTGAAGTACTTGCACTTACTGAGACTGACTGGCTGGTGCTCAATGACGCTGAAGCTGATTCACTTGCTGAAACTGACTGGCTTGCGCTCAATGACGCTGAAGCAGACTCACTTGTTGAAACTGACTGGCTGGTGCTCAATGACGCTGAAGCACTTGCACTTACTGAGACTGACTGGCTCAAGCTCATTGACGCTGAAGCACTTGCACTTGTTGAAACGGATTGACTCAAGCTTACTGATGCTGAAGCACTTGCGCTTGCTGAGACTGACTGGCTCAGGCTTACTGATGCTGAAGCACTTGCACTTACTGAGACTGACTGACTTGTGCTCAATGACGTTGAAGCAGACTCGCTTGCTGAAACAGACTGGCTCAAGCTCAAGGACGCTGAAGCACTTGCGCTTGTTGAGACAGACTGGCTAGTGCTCAATGAAGTTGAAACAGATTCACTTGCTGAAACGGATTGACTTAAGCTCAACGAAGATGAGACACTTGCACTTACTGAAACAGACTGACTTGTGCTCAATGACGTTGAAGCTGATTCACTTGTTGAAACGGACTGACTTGTGCTCAATGACGTTGAAGCTGATTCACTTGTTGAAACGGACTGGCTCAAGCTCAATGAGGTTGAAGCTCATTCACTTGTTGAAACTGACTGACTCAAGCTCATTGACGCTGAAGCTGACTCGCTTGTTGAAACGGACTGGCTCAAGCTCATTGACGCTGAAGCTGACTCGCTTGTTGAGACAGACTGGCTCAAGCTCATTGACGCTGAAACTGACTCGCTTGTTGAGACAGACTGGCTTGCGCTCAATGAAGTTGAAGCAGACTCGCTTGTTGAAACTGACTGGCTCAAGCTCAATGACGCTGAAGCACTATTACTTAATGAGACGGATTGGCTACCACTCAATGAAGCGGAGGCGCTCTTACTTAATGAAACGGATTGACTTAAGCTCAACGATGCTGAAGCACTATTGCTCAATGAGGCAGATTGACTACCACTCAACGAAGCTGAGGCACTTGCACTTGCTGAGACTGACTGGCTCAAGTTCAATGATGCTGAGGCGCTTGTGCTTAATGAGACAGATTGACTCAAGCTCAATGATGCTGAAGCGCTCGTACTTGTTGAAACTGACTGGCTCAGGCTTAATGACGCTGAAGCACTGGCACTTGCTGAAACTGACTGGCTACCACTCAATGACGCTGAAGCGCTCTTACTTAATGAAACTGATTGGCTTAAACTCAATGACGCTGAAGCACTCTTACTTAATGAGACAGATTGACTACCACTCAGTGACGCTGAGGCACTCTTACTTAGTGAGACGGATTGGCTACCACTCAGTGAAGCCGAAGCACTCTTACTTAGTGAAACTGACTGGCTTAAGCTCAATGAGGCCGAGGCACTCTTACTTAGTGAAACTGATTGGCTCAAGCTCAGTGACGCTGAGGCACTCTTACTTAGTGAGACGGATTGGCTACCACTCAGTGAAGCCGAAGCACTCTTACTTAGTGAGACAGATTGACTCAAGCTCAATGAAGCTGAAGCACTCTTGCTTAATGAAGTTGAGCGGCTCAAGCTCAAGGACGCTGAAGCACTCTTACTTAGTGAGATGGATTGGCTACCGCTCAGTGACGCTGAAGCACTCTTACTTAATGAGACGGATTGGCTACCACTCAATGAAGTTGATGCACTCTTACTTAGTGAGATGGATTGGCTACCACTCAATGAAGTTGAAGCGCTCTTGCTCAACGATACCGATTGACTACCACTCAATGAAGTTGAAGCGCTCTTGCTCAACGATACCGATTGACTACCGCTAACCGATCCAGAAACACTATTGCTCGCTGAAGTGCTGGCACTTACCGATGCACTGGTTGACTGTCTTTGACTTAGACTAGTTGAAGCACTTCTACTCTTATAATCACTGTCAGAAAGTTTTATAGTGATCGTATCCGTAGTCTTATCTTTATAGGTAATGGTAACTGTTCTATTATCACTAATAGTAAAAAAGAGTCTATACGTTTTTCCCGCTTATTGTTTAATTTCTCAACAGCTGCCAATATACGAGTTTGTTCTTGAGAATTTAATCGAGAAACATTCTCTACTTGGAAGGTTTCAGTCGGTGCTACTCCCTCCATAATATCCGTCAGTCTACCTTGCACAATACGTACATTGCCCGGCGAATCATTTCCTGCACTGTTTCTATTACCAGCCTTATCCGTTGCTACTGCATTACGTTGCCAACTATTTCTACCATTTTTATCGTACTCTAGATTATCATTCAAATGAGCTCTTACAGTAATACGGGCTGGACTAGCAGTAGCTGCTGTGATATTCCCCGTTAAATGCTCTACAGTTCCCGTCCCATATTTATTATCTTCAAAGAAATTATTTTTAAGTGGCGAACCATTTGCATCTGCATTTGAAACGATCTTAAATTCTGATAATTGCCCACTATTATCTGTAGCAGTGAAATTAATTTGAATATCATCTCCTGCGTACACAATATAGTTGCCATTTACAGGGGTCAGGGGCTTGACCATTACGAGTCACCGTCGCACTTGGAACTGGAACAGCATCCACATTAGCTGGGATAACATTTGTAGTATTATCACGGTAGGTAATGGTAATATTCCCATTTTCAGCTACCGAAATCGTTCCGGTTACGCCATCTTTCGTAAAATCACTACTAGATAAAATCGATGGATCTTTAAATTTTTCAAGTACTTGATTGCGTTCACTTACAGTCAAAGAAGATGGATTCTTAACAATAACGGTATCCCCACTAACTGGGTTGTTTCTGTTCATTAAATCCCTTTGATATGGAAATTCGTACGTGCTGTAGCAGTCTGACCATGTATATCTGTTACTGTATATTCCAGAACATAGGGTACCAGGCGTATAGGGTTTCCAAGTTCCGTTTTCACGACCCACTGTCCCTATTATGTCAATGGTGTATGTCCTTTGGGCACCTATTTTTATTCCCCCGTTGATCATAGATATATAGATCTCCAAATTCCCCTTTCTTGTTAGTTGGATAGTTCGGTGCCCTCAACCCTGTAATAATAGCATTGGATGGGGAGCCCGTAATTTTAGCCATCCCTTTATCATCATTCAGCCTTATCTGGAAATTATTGATTGCTTCATCATTATAAATTGTGATAGTGGATGGCATAGAGATTGTAGGTGGATTAGAAGCCGCACGTAGGTGTGCCCCTCTAGTAATCACTGTCCCATTTCGTACATCGCGTACACCAGAATTAGCCGCAAAAACAGCATTAATAATCGAATTACGTGCTAAAGTAGCTTTTTGCACTACTGTTGTTAAATCACTAGTCGGATCAGCTAGGGCCTTTTCAATTTCTGTTAGCGCTGCATTGGCCTTAACAAGAGCTGAATCCGTATTTGGTAAACCAACTGCTTTTTGCTAGATAGTCACCTATTTCAGCTGAAAGATTGGTCAACTTCCTACGGTTTTCTTCTTGTTGTTTAGCAGTGACAGACTCTTTTGGTGAAGTGGTCACGGTCTTATCTACCGTTTGACTCTTCTCAGCTTGCTTAAGCTCGTCCTTGCCTTGGGCTTGGTTCTTATCAGCTACCACACCAGCTGCTAAGTTGTTGCTGGTCGCGAGGGCTTGGCTATTGCTCAAACTAGCACTAGCTACACTTTGTCCTGCACCAGATGAAACAAAGCTATCAGCAACATTGACTCTGACGTCCAGCGAGACAGAATTAGAATCTGAGACGGAAGCATCAGCTACTGACGCGCTAGTTAGCACTTTTATCCTGCTCTAGAGAAGTTGTATTGTTAGCACTTTCTAGCTTAGCGGGCGCTTTGCTCTCTGATACTTTTGCAGCAGGCGCAGTACTTGCTGATTTGCTAGTCAAGACCGAACTGCTAACAGATACAGACCGGCTGATAGAAGTTGAGTTACTAGCGGAAACTGATTGGCTGAGCGATTGACTAACAGACTGGCTAGTCGAGATACTAGAGAGACTGACTCACTTGTAGAGACAGAAGCGCTGACTGACTGAGCGGCTGAAACAGAGGCTAACTCAGAAGCTTGTTCTGCTTTTGCTTTTTCGCATTTTCCGCTTGCGCTTGAGCAATGATCGAATTTGTACTTGCTTCTGTTGCTTCTTCATTGTCCTTGACTTCAGCTGAAATAACTGCTTTATCAGTATATTCAGATGTTTCATCTGCATAGACAGACTGCTCCTGAGTCACTATTAGCCCCGCTGCCCCAGCGGCTAATATCCCTCCCAGACCTGCAAGAGTATTGAGGCTCAGATGGTCGTGATCAAGCTCTTCAGTATCTGACAAGCTGCTTGAGACAACTTCTCCCATTCCACCGATACGAAAGAGGTCGAGTTGAGAATTTGAAGCTTTTACCCAATTTTTTTCCCAGACTTATAGAGCTTATACCGCTTCTTTTCGTCAATAATCTCGAAATCTTTGTTATATTTCTTACTTCGAAACATCCTTTTCCTTTCCTTTTTCCAACATGCCAGTTTTTGTTAATCTCATGACCATTAGCAAAGAAGCTGGCTTATTGCATGCTATAGTTTATAAGCAAAAATACACACTTTTTTTACATTTTTATTCTAGGTGCCCTAATGCTCCAGATAGTATTTTAACAAAAATAAGACAAGAATTCAATCTATTGAAATCTTTATTTATTGACAATAAAGCTTGATAAATCAAGCTATTTTAAACTATCCATATTAACCTAGAGATTTAAACTACAGGTTAATATAGTAATTAACAATAAGTAACTATTTATACATAAAAGCTAGACAGCTGACCCAAGATACTTGACTCAGAACCGTCTAACTTTTTCTTTATCATATTTTGAATGAGTTAGCGAGAAAGGTGATTAATAATCCAAATCTTCTGCATACCCAGCTCCATTCCCTACAAAGTAGCCTGTCTTACAGTTCATACTAAATAGATAAGTACCATCTGGTTTATAGAGATTGTAGTAGCCATTCCCCTTGACAATGTTAACTTTTTCAAGGATAAACTGATCTCCTGTGATATAGCCACGCTCGCGAGACACCTTGAGGATCGTTTCCAAGACACCTGGATTGAAAGTCCAAGCAGGATTATTCACATCATCAATCGCAGCTTGATTGTAAGGCACACGGCTAAGGTGGCGCTGGAGGTTAACTCCTGCACTTGGTAGTCCGATACCAGTTTCTGCATTTCTAATGCCACTAGGATCACTAGGCGCTGGATTAACAGCTGGCGGCGTTGATGGTGCGGCTGGTACTGTTGGTGTTGTTGATGGCGCTGACGGTTCCACTGTCGGACTAGGCGCTGGTGCTGGTAGCTGCTGACTACGTCCTTGAGCAATAGCCGCCTTCAAGACATCATCCAACTTGCTATTACCTGTCGATACATCTGGAAGATTGGCGTTTTCTTTCACTTGGGCATCCGTCTTCAAGAGACCATCAACGATAGCACCCGTATTGAATTGCGAATTCACACTTTGGATAGCAGAAATTTGCTTAACAAGATCATCATACTTCTTTTTAGCAGCTGTATATTCTGAGCTGCCAGTTAAGACATCTAACTTAGTTTTTCAGCTTATCCAAATCGCCAAACTTGTCATTTTTGATAGCTGTCTGACTACTATCCGTAAAGAAGCTAGCATAGAGGTCTTCAAATTCTTTAGCAGCCTCTTTCTTAGTTTCACTAGAGCTTGTAGATTTCTTTTTGCTAGAAGAAACGGTCGAACTGGAACCAGTTGTCGACTTGTAGCTACCCCTGACCTTGATGAAAGTACTAAGTCGTTCCAGCGGCAAGCGCTACAAGACCCTAAGGCTGAGTATAGGGAAGGCTTTCTTCTTGTAGAAAGGTTTTGTCTCAGGCTCGTCCTCATCTTCAAACACTGTCGGAACTGGCTTTGATATCGGCTTTGTTGCTGGGATAATTGGTGCTTCAGCTGCAACTGTTAGCGCTGGTTGTGCAGCCTTTGTAGTCTCTACATTTGCCGAGTTTGCCGTTTCTGCTTTCACTGGCTGCGCCGAAGGTGTTGCCGTATTGGCAGTATTTTTCCTTCGCCTGAGACTGACTCTTAAGCTGTTTGATGGTCTCTTGTATCAAAGCTTCTTTTTGTTGCGCCAGCTCTTCCATGATTCTCAGCTTTTGGGTTTCAAATTTCCCTGCTTCGATTTCATCTCGGTGTTGCTTGATGTACTTATCAAGGATATTGTCTCCTTCAGTCACACCAGCTTCGACTTCCTCGTTTTTCCGAGCAGCCTGACCGACCGTCATCTCTTTCGCATCTTCTAAGTCAAGAACGGTTTCTTTTGATTCTTGCTCTGTTGGCATCTTTTCTTCTTTGCTCACAGCATTTCCTTTCTAATCTAGTTGTCTTTTGACCCTTTGGCCAAAAGTATTGATATAAATCAACTTTCAAAGTACCATTGTAAAGTTTTTCGCTTTTTATCCGCCTGACTGCCATATTTGGCTTCAAAGGCCTCATCACTGGTCAAGATAAATTTACTCCAAGTCTTCAAAGGAGCAAAGGTTTCTCCCATTTCTTGATAAAGCTTGGTTACAGCATCATCGTCTAACAAACGCTCGCCATAAGGCGGATTGGAAATAATGACACCATTGATCTTGTCCGTATGAAGGTCTTGCAGACGCATTTGCTTAAATTGAATTTGGTCAGCAACACCCGCTTCTTCTGCATTTTTCTTGGCAATCTCTACCAAACGGGCATCCAAGTCAGAACCTGAAATATCCAGCTGAATATCTTGGTCAATCTGAGCTAGGGGCTTCTGCCCGAAGTCGACGTACCAAGTCCTTGTCTACCCAATTCCAGTCTTCAAAAAGCAAAGGAACGGTGTAAACCTGGGGCCATCTTCATTCCAATCATGGCCGCTTCGATACAGAAGGTTCCTGATCCGCAAGTCGGGTCAATCAAGGGTTTGTCTGGATACCAGTTTGACAAAAAGTAAAAATCGCAGCTGCCATATTTTCCTTGATTGGTGCTCCGCCTTTTTCCGTCCGATAGCCACGTTTGAACAAGCTAGAGCCACTGGTATCAATCATGACCGTCACAAGGTCTTTTTAAAATGGAAACTTCAATCTTAAACTCTGCTCCATTTTCCTGTAGAGGAACCCCTTCTGGACGAGCATAATGCTTTTGCAATACAACTGCTTTTTGAAATGGCTTGAACACTGGGCTCATTATGCAGTTTTGACTTGACGCATTTGGCTTTAGAAATGGGAAATTTGGCACCTAAGGGTAGATAATTTTCCCAATCCAAGGCAAAGACACCTTGAAAAAGCTCTTCAAATGTTTTTAGCTGGAAATGTTCCCACAACAATCTTAATCCGATCTGCCGAGCGCAACCAGAGATTGGTTTGAATGATGGTAGCCATGTCTCCACTAAAGCGAACACGGCCATTTTCAACCTGACAATCTATGCCCAAATCTCGGATTTCACGGCCGACAACGGCTTCCAAAACCTGCCGCCGCTGTAGCAATTAAATTAAATTTTTCTTTCATTCTTTCTTACTCTATCACTATCCGCTTGGCCACGCCGTTAAAAACTGGCCTCAGCTAGAAAGCAGAATGTTCTTGCTTGGCTCCTCATTTTGAGAAAAAACTTGCTTTCCTATTTTTTTGTCCCTTGCAGCAATCTTCTGTCCAAGGGGCTCTATATCTTAATCAAAAAGCTAGCATACGCTAGCTAACCTATGTGCAATTTTCTATAAGCCATGTTTTGTTCCAGAAATGACTAGGTACCATCTCCTTCGATAATCATCTGTCTACTGTTTCCAGTCAGAATGCTATGTTCGTTTCACGCATTCCGTGCCCCGACCAAAGTTTGGGTTGCTAGCTTGAGGGGTTTACCGCGTTCCACTTCTTCTGTTTCCAGAAGAACTACGTCACTGTGGCACTTTCAGACCTATTCAGACCTATCTAAAGACTTAGCCTTTTCAGTCGCCGTAACGGATTGCTCCGTCCCTAGGCTTATTGTTTCGCCTAGCACAAACACTACCAGCATCACAGCCGGTGCTAGTATGGACTTTCCTCATGAAAATATTAAATCTTCACGCGATTATCCAAAAATTGCACTCTGCAACATTATTGCTCTTCGCTGTCCAGAATCTGTTTGCCAAAAACTTCCTTTTCCAAACGGCTTAAGCGTTTCAAAATATCGAAGTTAGTCGCTGTTCCCATCTGTGGCATCTCAATTGTTGGTTGAGCTGGCTGACTAGGCGTTGAAGGAGTAGCAGTTGCTTGATCAGATACTTGTTCCTTCAGAAGGGCAATCTCCTCACGTAACTCCTTTACCAAAGCTGCATAAGTTTCATAATCCTTGATTACATCATCTAAAAACTCATCCACTTCAGCCTTGCTATATCCTCGCACTTCACGCTTAAAGTCTTGATCAAAAATATCTTTTGCTGTATAAATAATACTCGCCATGCTCTCACTCCAATCTAGTTTATCATATCCAATTATATACGAAATCACCTATAAAAAGCAAGATTTATACCCTACTTTTCCGAAAAATTTCTGCAACCTCATTCAGATCATCAAATGTTAATTTTTGATAAAAATACTGTCCTTGATTCTTCATCTCCCTGTAAAGATACTTAAGATTGGTCTCATTTTCCTCATCGTAAAAACAGGTAAGCTCCATCTGTATTCTGAAGCAAAAATTGGCTGTACTCACAGAAACTGACTCGGATTTTTGATAGCTAGGATAAGCATATTTGACAAAATCTACTTGTTTAAAAATCCGCTAGTTTAGCCTGATTTGCTTCATTCCAATTCTTTCCTTGATCCTCAAAAAGAAAAAAATCGTAGCAATCTTGAAATCATAATCTTCTCTCAATTCCTGAGCAACTTCCAAAAACCCAAGCTTCAAAAACCTAGATTCCCCGTGAAGATAAGCCACTCCAATCCTTCATCCAGCAAGCGCTGCAAATCTCGTCTGACCGCTTCTTTTGATGATCTTGATGCGCATGTCTTTTTCATTCATAATGCCAAGTTCAAAAGCCTTGTAACCTACAATTAATAGACTTGTCATTTATTCTCCCTCAAAAATATTTTTATGATATAATAGAGTGATGTTATTGTACCAATAAGGAGTTTTATGGTCAACTACCCTCACAAGCTAAAGATAAAAAGTAAACTAGCCCATCTAGGTTCAAAGACGGCTGTGAACTTTGCCAATCGCGGGATGTCTTTTGAGAAGATGATCAACGAATCCAACAACTACTACTTGAGTAGGGGACTCGCTGTCATCCATAAGAAGCCAACGCCCATTCAGATTGTCAAAGTGGACTATCCTCAACGCAGTCGTGTAAAGATTGTGGAGGCCTATTTCCGACAGGCATCCACGACTGATTATTCTGGTGTCTTTAAGGGACATTATATTGATTTTGAAGCCAAGGAAACACGGCAAAAACAGCCATGCCTCTGAAGAATTTCCATCTACACCAGATTGAACATATGGAGGCTGTCCTTCAGCAAAAAGGAATCTGCTTTGTCTTACTGCACTTCTCTAGCTTGCGGGAGACTTATCTACTTCCGGCATCTTATCTCATTACATTTTATAAGATGGATAAAGGTGGAAAAATCCCTTCCTTTGTCTTACATTAAAGAACATGGATTTTTAATCGAAACAAAGCAATTTCCAAGCATCCCTTTATCTTGAAATTATCGAACAAAAACTACTAGGTGGTATCACAAATGAATAAACAAACCCTTTTTGCAGGCCTTAAAAAATATCTTGCAAGTGTCCTCTTATCTCTCTTTTATCATTGAGTTGTAGCTGGCGTTCTTGTCTTCACATACTATGCTCCAAGTCTCCTACCCTCTCTGAGAAGGACCTTGTCGCAACAACTTCAAGTAAGATTTACGATAGTGATAACAATCTGATTGCGGACCTGGGTTCTGAAAAGCGGGTCAATGCATCAACAGACCAGATCCCTACACAGCTAGTAGATGCTATCGTTGCGATTGAGGATCACCGCTTCTTTAATCACCGTGGGGTTGATTTCATCTCGAATAGGGAGGAGCCTTCTAAAGCAATCTGAAAGGAGGCGGACGTCAAGGGATCTACCTTAACCCAGCAGTTGATCAAGTTGACTTATTTCTCCACTTCCTCAGCGGATGCTACCCTTTCTCGGAAAATCCAAGAAGCATGGCTGGCAACTCAACTTGAGCGAAAGGCTACCAAGCAAGAAATCCTGACATACTATGTCAATAAAGTCTATATGTCCAATGGAAATTACGGGATGCAAACAGCTTCTCAAAGTTACTATGGCAAAGATTTGAAAGATTTGACCCTTCCTCAAATTGCCCTGCTTGCAGGAATGCCTCAGGCTCCTAACCAATATGACCCTTACACAAACCCAGAAGCTGCCACTCAGCGTCGTAATCTCGTATTATCTGAAATGTATGAACTCAAGTACATCTCACCAGAACAATACGAACAAGCTATCAATACACCAGTGACCGACGGCTTACAGAGCTTGAAAAATTCAGCTAGCTATCCTGCCTATATGGATAACTACTTAAAAAGAAGTTATTGAGCAAGTCGAAGAAGAAACTGGCTACAATGTCCTTACGACTGGTATGGAAGTTTATACCAACGTTAATACCGAAGCACAGAAAAATTGTAGGGATATTTACAACACGGAAGAATATGTTGCTTATCCAGATGATGAACTGCAAGTGGCATCAACCGTTATGGATGTTACCAACGGGAAAGTCATTGCCCAACTGGGTGCTCGCCATCAGTCTTCCAACGTTTCTTTTGGTACCAACCAAGCAGTCGAAACGAATCGCGACTGGGGTTCTACCATGAAACCAATCACCGATTATGCCCCAGCCTTGGAATACAACGTTTTCACTTCCACTGCTGCCTCAATCCAAGATGCTCCTTACTATTTCCCTGGAACATCTACTCCTGTCTATAACTGGGATAAACGCTATTATGGCTGGATTACTATCCAATACGCTATCCAAGAATCCCGTAACGTACCAGCCGTCAAATCGCTGGAAGCAGTCGGATTAGATAATTCATTGAAGTTCCTCAATGGCCTCGGTATTAATTATCCTGAGATGCATTATTCTAATGCAATTTCAAGTAATACAAGCGAATCTGGCAACCAATACGGAGCAAGTAGCGAAAAAATGGCTGCTGCCTACGCTGCCTTTGCTAATGGCGGTACATATTACAAAACCACAATATGTAAACCGAGTTGTCTTTAGCGACGGTACAGAAAAAGTCTTTTTCAAATGGCGGTTCAAAAAGCTATGAAAGAGACGACAGCCTACATGATGACCGACATGATGAAGACCGTTCTTCAGTCTGGAACTGGTACCAATGCTGCAATTCCAGGAGTCTATCAAGCAGGTAAAACTGGTACTTCCAACTATGCAGATGATGAGCTAGAGAAGTTGACAAAACCTTACTACAGTTCTAGCATTGTCACACCAGACGAGCTATTTGTTGGCTACACTCCACAATACTCTATGGCTGTTTGGACCGGTTACTCAAATCGCCTCACTCCTGTTTTAGATGATGGAGTTAAGGTGGCAACCGATGTTTACCGTTCTATGATGCTCTATTTGACAGGCTACAGCAATGAAGACTGGACACCACCAAGCGGACTTTTTCCGTAGCGGATCCTATCTCTATCTCAATGGTACTTCTACTTACAGCCGCGCTTATACCCAATCATCTTCAAGCTCTACTTCTGAGTCAAGCTCAGAATCTTCAAGTCAAAGTACGAGCGAATCTAGCGAAGAACATAGTAGCACCAACTCTAGTTCCCAAACAAGTTCAACAAGTTCTGGAACAACCAGCAGCTCAACTAGTTCTAACCAAGGAGCTGAACATCGTTAAACTAAAAAGATTGGATTTCTAAAATCCAATCTTTTTATGTTTAAATAAATCAATAGCTTTCTGCAATTGCTCATCCTATCAAATCATTTCGCCATTAGCAAGAGCTCCCATTGGATCCCACGGTGCTAGGACAATTGGCTCTGCATTGTAGGCTGCCAACTCTTCTGGAGTCAAGAATTCTTTTCTGACTACGATTTGGTAAGTGTACTCATCCATCCAAGCGTCGCTGGCGACAAAGTAGCCCTTATCTCCAACCTTTTCACCCCAAGAATTTTCTACCTTCCATTTTTAGCTTGGCCCTTTTCATCCAAGTCTACTCCAGCCAATACCATAGCATGGGTCATAAGGCTCTCGCTGTAATCAAGACGACCTGCTTTATCTTGAGTCAACTGGATATCCATACTAGAGGTTAAATCATGCATACCTGCTTCCATGATACCAGCCTTGCGATTGCTGGATTGACCCACATCAGAGCCAAACCAAACAGTCTCACCAGCCTGCATCTGTGCAATAGCCAATTCCTTGAGACGTTTCATTTCTACATTCAAATAGCGAACAGGTTTACTGCCGACGACATTGCCCAACATCTCGACTGTGTATGACTTGCCATAAGGTTTATCGGCCGTTGGCGCATTGATAATTGACACATAGTCATCCAGCTTGAGGTCAACATATTTTTGGTAAAAAGGCCCGCGGAGTCAAATCAGCTTCCTATGGTAATTACCGTCCTTGATCTCGATATGCAAAGTCAAATTTCCGAGGCGGTAAGCCCAACGACATCGCTAAGAAGTTGAAAATTTCCTGTAGCAAAGTTTCTTTCTTAGCTTGTAGACTAGCTTCATCCGCACCATTCAGGGCCAGCTCACGCAAGATTTGCGCATCCTGACGCAAGAGTTTATTGAGCAACTGATTGAGCTCACGGCTATTGCTGGAGGAAATTGACTCTGGATAGACTGACTTAGGCACGACGCCGTATTTCTCAAAAAAAGTGCCACGACCATATCCCACTGACCGCCATCCTGCTGAGGCGTGTCTAGGAGAAACTTGACCTTGCGGCTAGTTAAGTCTTGGTCAGCCGTTGCCAAAACCTGCTCCAAGAACCAGTTGGACTTTTCATACTTATCCCAAAAGAAGGTATGAGCCTGAGAGAGCTCAAAATCCTCCAATTGGAAACCTGCAATCATCTTGTGGCGGAAGGTATTGAGAGCTGCAAACATCCAGCAACGGCCAGAAGCCTTCTGGTCGCTGACCTTGTCTTTGGTGAGATCCAGTGAGAAAACAGGTGCATTTTCTACAGCAGCAGTCCGTTTTTCCAAAGAAGTCAAAAGACCATTGTGGCTAATAGCATTTTCCATTGCCGCATACTTGGGGTTAGTCTCATAAGCAGCGTACAACTTATCTGTAAAATCTTGTTTTAATGAATTCATAGAGTCCTCCTTGTCATTATACATCTATTATAGAACTTTAAAAAAAGAGCGCAAGTGAAAAAGTTAGGAAATGCCTAACTTTTTATTTTCAAATCTGATTTTAGGATCCCATAGACGGAAAAAAATCTTTGACTTGTCCTTTATGAAATACAGCCTGACGGAAAGTACCTTCGTAGCTCATGCCAGCTTTAGTCATAACACGCCCTGAAGCTGGATTGGCTGTTACAAATCTTGCTGTGACACGATTGAATCCTGCGTCTTTCAAGAGGTAGTTCAAAACAGCTTTCAAAGCTTCTGTCATCAGCCCTGCCCCCAATAGTCTTTACTTAGAATATAACCGACCTCGCAAGCATTAACCGTATCATCTCTATCCACCACGCTGATGTCTCCAATGACAGAATCAGGATTTTCTCTTAGGCAGATAGCCCACTTGTAAAAATCCAAGTTTTGATAATTCTCAACCCAGCGAGCAATAGACTGTTGGGTAACATCAGGACTCTCATGAGCATCCCAGGTCACATGCAGCAAATTATCCGGACGAGAAGCCCAGTTGTCATACATAGCTTGAGCATCCGATTCCAGAAAAGGTCTTAGCAAAAGACGTTTGGTTTCAATAGACTGTGTATCTGTCTTTTTCATAGCTTCCTCGTTTCTTGGCTCAGACTAAAAAGTTTCGAGAGAAATTTTCACTTCCAGAATTCATCAAAAATTGTAATCGGCAAATGCCGTTTGTGCTGGCCCTTATGCCACCAAGACTCGATCGTTTCTTGGGCTTGAGCCGAAACGGACTTGCCTTTCGAGATAGTCGTCAATTTCATTATAGGTCACGCCTAGAGCAACTTCATCGGCAATCCCCGGTTTTTCTTCTTCTAAATCAGCTGTCGGTACCTTTTCATAGAGGGCCGGATCAGCTCCTAAGGCAGCCAGAAGCTGCTTGCCTTGACGCTTATTGAGACGGTAAAGTGGTAAGATATCTGCTCCGCCGTCCCCAAACTTGGTGAAAAAGGCCGTAACATTTTTCTGCTGCGTGGTCGGTCCCAATGACAGCCCCACTATATGAACCAGCCAAAGCATACTGGGCAATCATGCGGCTGCGGGCCTTGATATTGCCCTTTGTTAAAATCAGAGACTTTGGCACCCGTTGCTCTACAGCCTTTGTCGTGGCATCAGCAGATTCCTTTGATATTGACTGTCAGACTGACATCAGGCTGGATAAAAGCTAGAGCCTTTTGGGCATCATCTTCATCTGCCTGAACACCGTAAGGCAGGCGGACAGCGATAAAACGATAGCCATTATCGCCTGTCTCAGCTCGCATTTCCTCTACAGCCAGCTGAGCCAAGCGGCCAGCCAAGGTTGAGTCCTGACCACCAGAAAATGCCCAGAACATAGCTTTTTCAAAAAGGATGCTTTCTTAGATAAGCCTTGAGAAAGTCGACCGACTTTCGGATTTCTTCCTCTGGGTCAATGACGGGCTTGACACCTAGTTGGCGGATGATTTCTTCTTGTAGGCTCATTTTTCTGCTCCCTGTCTGGTAGGCTTTCTTGCGCATCTGGTCAATCAAGTCCATCTTATCCTGCCAAATATCACGCGCCAAATCGACCGGATAATCTTGTGGATTGAGGACCCGCTTGTACTCGTCCCAAAGTTTGTCAAATTCTCGGCGGGCATAGTCCTGAATCTCAGACAGACTTGGCAAATCGTAGACAAGCTGACCTTCTTTATAAATATCCACCAAGAGTGGCACTGCATCAAAATTCTTGACTATTTTATTGATATAAGTATAAGTCGGATGGAACATTTCGAGCTCCTCCTGATGATTGACGTCTACACCATCATAAGTGATGTAGTCGCCCTCAGACTTGCCTTTTTCACGGCTGGTAATGCGCCAAACCTGCTTCTTGCCCGGAGTCGAAACCTTTTCAGCATTGTTGGAGAGCTTGATGGTGTTGCGCAAGTGCCCATTCTCATCTTCAATCGCGACAATCTTGTAAACAGCACCCAGAGCTGGCTGGTCATAGGCTGTAATGAGCTTGGTTCCCACACCCCAGACATCAATCTTAGCCTTTTGCATTTTTAAGTTGAGGATGGTATTTTCATCCAAATCATTGGAAGCGTAAATTTTAGCATTTGGGAAGCCCGCTTCATCTAACTGCTGACGAACTTTTTTAGAAATATAGGCCAAGTCTCCAGAATCGATCCGTACACCCAAGAAATTGATTTTATCCCCAAATTCACGCGCTACACGGATGGCCGTAGGAACACCGATCCGAAGGGTATCGTAGGTGTCTACCAAAAACACACAGTCCCGATGAGTGCTTGCATAAGCCTTGAAAGCTTCGTAATCATTGCCATAAACCTGCACAAGTGCATGGGCATGCGTCCCCAGAACGGGAATATCAAAGAGCTTACCTGCCCGAACATTGCTGGTACCGTTGGCTCCACCGATAACAGCGGCCCGCGTACCCCAAATCGCTGCATCCATTTCCTGAGCACGACGGGTACCAAACTCCATCAGCGGCTCATCTTCGATCACAGAGCGGATGCGAGCTGCCTTGGTCGCAATCAAGGTTTGGAAATTCACAATATTTAAAAATCGCTGTTTCCACCAACTGACATTGAGCCAGCGGACCTTCGACCTGAACAATCGGTTCATTGGCAAAAACCAAATCTCCTTCTTTAGCTGAACGCACGGTCAGCTGCATCTTGAAAATCGCGTAAATACTCTAAGAAAGCTCCTTTTATAGCCCAAAGACGCTAAATAGTCCAAATCTGTCTGACTGAATGTCAATTCATTCAGGTAAGCTCACAATCCTCTCTAAGCCCGCAAAAACGGCATAGCCATTATTAAAAAGGATTCTTGCGGAAATAGACTTCAAAAAAACAGCACGCTTATTATGGATACCCTCGTTGAAATAAACCTGCATCATATTGATTTGATATAAATCTGTATGTAAAGTCAAACTGTCATCTGGAAACATAATTGAGCTCCTTTTATCATAGTTATTCTATATTATAACATAAATTGCAAGAAAGCCTTGATTCAATAGCAAAATACCTCCAGAATTTCTTCCGGAGGTATCTTTTTTATCTTTCACTTGGAATTATTAGATTCCATAAGTCTTGTTCACGCGGCGCATCTGTTTAAATTCTTTTTATAGGTTACTTTAACTGCTACTTTCATTTTTGCCACCTCGTTTCTTTTGATGCTTTTATTATAGGCCTCAAAGCTTAAGGAAGGCTTAGAATTTTCTTGCAGAAAGCTTAAACAAATACATCCAAACTTTATCTTGCTAGTCCAGATAATCGCGTTTTTCGAGATGTAAGGATACCAGGTGCCAATTGGCATCCTGCCGCCAGCTAGGATTGGCAACGATTTGACTAGCTACCTTGCGCGCTTCTTCCAAAATGGGATAATCCTCCACGATGTCCGCCACCTGAAACTCTGGAATACCAGACTGACGGGTCCCAAAAATTTCACCTGAACCACGCATCTTGAGGTCTTCCTCAGCCAGAACAAAGCCATCTGTCGTCTCAGTCATGATTTTCATGCGTTTCTTCCCAGACTCTGTCTTGGGATTGGCAACTAGAACGGCATACGATTGCTTATTTCCCCGACCAACTCGGCCCCGCAGCTGATGAAGCTGGCTGAGTCCGAAGCGGTCGGCATCCATGATAACCATGATGGTTGCATTCGGAACATTGACGCCGACTTCAATGACTGTGGTTGACACTAGAATATCCGTTTTCCCATCCTTGAAGTCCTGCATAATGGCCTCTTTTTCGTCATTTTTCATGCGGCCGTGAAGGAGAGCCACCTGAGCCTGATTGGCAAAGTAGGCCTTTGAGTTCTTCCTCTAGAGCAATCGCGTTTTTCAAGTCCAAGGCCTCTGATTCCTCAATCAAGGGAGAAATGAAGTAGACTTGGGCGCCCTTGGCCAGCTCTTTTTCATCCAGTCCAAGACCACTTCCAACTGCTCATGCTTGACCCAGCGAGTAATGATGGGCTTGCGGCCAGCCGGCATCTGGTCGATGATGGAGACATCCATATCACCAAAAGCGGTAATGGCCAAAGTTCGAGGAATAGGCGTGGCCGTCATCATAAGGACGTCTGGATTATTTCCCTTTTCCCGCAAAATCCGACGTTGGTCCACCCCAAAGCGATGCTGCTCATCAATAATGACCAGGCCCAGTCGATGATAGACCACCCTTCCTGAATCAAGGCATGGGTGCCGACCACCATATCTACTTGACCCGACTCTATAGCAGCTAAAGTCTCTCTGCGTTCAGCAGCTTTCATACCACCAGTTAGGAGGGCTAAATTCAGTTCAGGAAAGAGCTGAGTCAGACTGTCCAAATGCTGCTCAGCCAAAATTTCTGTCGGAACCATCAAAGCCGACTGGTAACCTGCCGTATAGGCGGCATACATAGCCAAACCAGCCACCACAGTCTTACCACTACCAACATCTCCCTGCAGGAGGCGGTTCATATGGGCAGGCGATTGCAAATCACTGAGAATTTCTTCCAGACTCCGCTCCTGAGCTTCCGTCAGGGCAAAAGGCAGCTCAGCCTTCTTTTGAGCCAGCATTTTTTCCTGCCAAGGAATAGCCAGTCCCTGACTGACATCCTTGGTTTCATGCTTCAGAACCTGCAGCTGCATCTGAAAGTAAAAAAGTTCTTCAAACTTGACTCGACGCAGGGCCTGCTTGTATTCTGCCAAATCCTTAGGAAAGTGCATAGCACGTACAGCTTGAGTGCGCCTCAAAAGCTGGTAGCGCTCCAGAAGGACAGGAGGAAGATTTTCCTCCAATAACTGATCCAAACCTTGGTCAAAGGCCGCCTTAATCAGTTTGACTAGACTAGCCTGACTGATCCCTTGGGCAACTCGATAAACTGGCTGCAAGTCGTCTTCAACCTGAGCTAACACCTTCATCCCCGTCAGACTAGCCTTGGCTTTATCCCATTTACCAAAAATAGCCACCGTTGCTCCCAGCTCAATCTTATCTGCCAGATAAGGCTGATTGAAAAAATTGACTGCAATCGCGACTTCTCCCTGCTTGATCGTGAAACGCAGGCGATTGCGCTTGTAGCCATAATACTGGACATTAGCTGGAGTCGCGACGATCCCAGAAATAACTGCCTTTTCCCCATCATCCAAGTCGAGGACATTCTTGCTCTTAAAATCCTCATAGCGAAAAGGAAAATAGAGCAGGAGATCCTGCAGGCTCTCAAGGCCTAGTTTTTTAAATTTTTCAGCCGATTTTGGCCCCACTCCTGGCAGGGCCGTTAAAGCCTGATGCAGATTCATCCTGTCTCCTTTCCTTCTTCTTGATTGTCTTTTACTTTTTATACTCTCTCGGTACCCTGTCGCTGATTGAGCAGACCACTTCATAATTGATCGTACCACGCTTTTCTGCCACATCCGTTGCTGTGATAAGCTCGGCGCCACTCTGACCAATCAAGACAACCTGCGTTCCCAAAGGGTAGACTCGAGGCAAGCGTACTGTAATCTGGTCCATGGAAACTCGACCGACAATGGGACAGCGCTGACCATCGATCAAGACATCAAAGCCCTGCATATCCCGGGTCCAGCCATCAGCGTAACCCAAAGGAATGGTTCCAATGATTTGCTGGCTATCACTGGTATAGGTCGCCCCATAACCGACATGCGCACCCGCTTGAATTTCTTTTGACGTGAACCAGAGCAGATTCTAAGCTAAGAGCTGGTTTGACCTCATAAGGTAAGTCCAACACTCGTCCGCTAGGATTCAGCCCGTAGATAATATCCCCCAGCCGAACAGCATTCATAATCGTGTCACTGTGCCAAAGAGTTGTGGCAGAGTTGCTAGCATGCACAACCGGTGGCAAGAAAGCTAACTCACTTAAAAATCTCTTTAAAGCAATTTAATTGGGCTACAAAATGACTTGTATCTAATTCGTCAGCTGTTGCAAAATGAGTGAAAATTCCTTCTACCACAGCTCCTGCTGCTTGCAGGCGACTAATTGCCTGCTGGGCTTCTTGACTATCATGGAAGCCAATGCGTCCCATGCCTGAATCAATCTTGATATGAACAGTCAAGCCCGTCAGATTAGCTTGCTGGTTCAAGAGCTCCCTCCAACCAAGCTAGGCTAGCCACTGTCAGGGTAATCTGCTGCTGGATCGCTAAAAGGCACAGCCTCCAATGAAGAAACACCCAAAATAAGAATGGATTTAGCAATGCCAGCTTCTCGTAGTTCTAGGGCTTCGTCAATATTGGACACGCAAAAACCATCTACAAGCGGCTGAATATGCTGAGAGACAGGAACCGCGCCGTGTCCATAAGCATTGGCCTTGACTACTGCCCACTTCTGGACCGACTGGGGAATATGAGCCGCAATTTGCTCAATATTAAATGCAATAGCAGACAGGTCTATGACTGCTTTTAGTGGGTCTATGTAGACTAGCTTTCATTGTCTTCCTCCAAAATCACACTGGCGGTCACCAGATTTCCAGCATGGCTGATTGATAGCCATACCAAACCAGCAAAGGGGGACTTGCTAAAATAGGGAGCCCCCTTATCATCATTTAAAATTTCCAAATCTTGAAAAGTCACAGGGCCAATACCAGTTCCCCAAGCCTTGGCAAAAGCTTCCTTGGCTGACCAGCGTCCTGCACAAATATTCCAGCTTGCGCTTGCCCTTTAAGGAGCCAAACCGAGCCAACTCCTGAGCTGTCAAGATTTTCTCAGCAAAGCGCTCATTCTTCTCATAGGCCCGACCAATGCTAGAAATCTCTTCTATATCTATTCCGTGTCCTCTTATCATACTTCTATTGAGAATACGAGGCAAGTCCCTTCTCCCAAGGAGATTGAAAGAAAATCTAATTTCGACAAGGCAAACCGATGAAAATGACACTGAAATGCATCAAAGAGGTTTAACATCATCAAAAATTAGATTTTCGTAGAGTATGAGCTTGCCTATATTCATTAGTAGACTTCTACAAAAGCCTCCTAATCCTTTCTATTTAAGCTTCATTTTCTAAGGTCTCATAGATTTCCTGAACGAGTTCTTCTGTCTTATCCCAGCCCAAGCAAGGATCGGTAATGGACTTACCAAAGACTTCTGGCTCATTCTGGCGGCCATCCTCCAAATAGGATTCAATCATGAAACCACGCACTGACTTCTTGATCTGCTCATTCCAAGCACAGTTGATCAGAGTCTGACGGATAATACGGATCTGCTCCAAATACTGCTTGCCAGAATTGTCATGATTGGTATCAATCAGGATAAAAGGATTGGACAGCTTCATTTCTTCATAGCGTTTGATCACATCCAGAAGATTTTCGTAATAGAAGTTAGGCTTGTTCTTACCGTACTCATCTAACGCACCACGCAAAATCACATGCGCAAGAGGATTTCCTAACGTTTCTACTTCCTGACCATGATAAAGGAAGATTTGCTTATTCTGAGCAGCATAGACGGCATTAAACATGACTCCAAGATTGCCAGATGTTGGATTTTTCATACCGACCGGCGCATCAATTCCAGAAGCTACAAAGCGATGTTCTTGGTCCTCAACCGAGCGAGCACCTACGGCATGATAACTGACCAAATCATCTACCAGCACTAGATTAGAAGGATAGAGCATTTCATCAGCAGTAGTCAAGCCCGTCTCAGTAATGACTCGGTAATGAAGCTGGCGCACTGCCTTTAACCCATTGATCAAGCTTGGACTTTTTGAAGTATCTGGCTGGTGAACGAGCCCCTGTAGCCGTCTCCATTGGTCCGAGGCTTGGCAGTATAGACCCGCATGACGATAAAAATCTTATCTGCCACTTTCTGCTGTAGGTCGGCCAATCGGCGAGCGTACTCCAGCACCGCCTCTTCATTGTCAGATGAACAGGGGCCAATAACTAAGAGCAAGCGTTGATCTTCCCCTTGATAATGGCGGCCAACTCCTGATCACGCTGATGTTTCTTTTTAGAGCTTGGTCTGACAAAATCGTTGCAGACTTGATCTGCACGATGTCAATTTCCTGACCTTTTTCTATAAATGCCATATTATTTACCTAGTGTATCGTATATCTCATGGACGAGTTCGACTGTCTTATCCCAGCCTAGGCATGGATCTGTGATAGATTTGCCAAAGACTTCTGGTTCATTTTTGTCGGCCATCCTCCAAGTAAGATTCAATCATAAAGCCACGAACAACCTTCTTGATTTTATCATTCCAGTCGCGGTTGATCAAAGTCTGACGAACAATACGGACTTGCTCCAAATACTGCTTGCCAGAGTTGTCATGGTTGGTATCAATGATGATAAAATGGATTTTCTAATCCCATTGCTTCATACTGGGCGATTGTGTCCAGCAGATTATCATAATAGTAGTTCGGAAATGTTCTTCCCATATTCATTGATGGCACCACGCAGAATCGCATGAGTCAAAAGGATTTCCACTCGTCTCTACTTCCCGATTGGCAAAAGAGGAAGCTCTGTTTGTTCTGAGCCGCATAAATGCCATTAAACATGACATTTAGATTTCCAGATGTTGGATTTTTCAAACCAGTCGGAAAATCCGCTCCACTGGCTACAAAGCGGTGCTGCTGATCTTCAACAGAACGAGCACCGATCGCCATATAGGAAATCAAATCATCTACTAGGGGAAGATTTTCTGGATAAAGCATCTCGTCAGCCGTCGTCATTCCAGTTTCTGAAATCACGCGATAATGCAGATTGCGAACCGCCTTAATCCCGTTGATTAGGGCTAGGTGCCGCTGTCGCATTAGGCTGGTGAATCAAGCCCCTTTGTAGCCATCGCCATTGGTCCGTGGCTTGGCAGTGTAGACCCGCATGACCATAAAGATCCGATCTTTGACTTCTTCCTGAAGAGCTGCCAAACGCTTAGCGTATTCCAAGACAGCTTCTTCTATTGTCTGAGGAGCAAGGACCGATAACCAAAAGGATGCGATCATCCTCACCGCGGATAATGGCTTCTAGTTGGCGATCTCGCTCTTGCTTATGAGCTAGAATAGAACCTTCTAGCTTAGCAAGCTGACGCACTTCTGCCAGCATTGATTGGTTGACTAGTTGCTTTAAAGGTCATCTTCTCTCCTTATAAACTACTTCTGCGGCCATGACAGTTTTTAAATTTCTTACCTGAACCACATGGACATAAATCATTTCTTTTTACAGAGGATAAATCAACATCTTTTGAAGATTTGGGTTTTGGGCAGCAATGTTTCGAGTAGCTGTCGTGCTGATACTGTGCTCTGTACGTGGACGTTCTTGCTCATGGATCTGTGCTTTCATCATGAGACGAGTCACATCAAAACTCGATGAGAGCTGATCATATCATTAAACATCCGGAAACCTTCTGCCTGATATTCAACAACTGGGTTGTTCTGAGCATATCCACGAAGCCCCACAGCCTGACGCAATTGATCCAAGGCGTCGATATGATCTGTCCATTTATTATCTACAACTCGTAGAATCAGCACTTTTTGGAACTCTTGAACTGCTTCTTCATCACGAAGTTTAGAAACTTGATTGGCATAAACTTCAGATGCCTCGTTCCATCAAGTAATCTTTTTAATCTCTTGATTTGATTTACCTTCTAAATCATCAGCTGAGATAGAATCTCTGCTACAAGGTTATATTTAGCAAAAATTCAGAATCGCTTCTATCTTTTCATCATGGTCTGAATGACTGCTGCCATCCACAATCCGATTAATGGTACGACGGATCATAGCATGGATTTCTGGAGCCAAATCACGATCTGCTGTGATGACATCATAGCGTTGAGAATAGATAATTTCACGTTGTTCGCGCATGACATCGTCATATTGAAGGACTTGCTTCCGAGCATCGTAGTTATTACCTTCAACCCGTTTTTGGGCTGCTTTCCACCTGACGCGTTAGCATCCGAGACTTGATGACAGACTCTTCTCGCTCAGATTCATCCGGTCTAGCAAGGCCTTAATACGCTCTGAACCGAAACGTTTCATCAGATCATCTTCGAGAGATAGGGTAGAATTGTGATTCACCTGGATCCCCTTGACGACCTGAACGTCCACGAAGCTGGTTATCAATCCGGCGGCTTTCATGGCGCTCTGTACCAATGACACAAAGTCCACCCAATTCACGCACACCTTCACCCTAGCTTAATATCGGTACCACGTCCAGCCATGTTAGTCGCGATGGTAATAGCACCACGTTGACCAGCATTCATGATAATCTGTGCTTCTTTATAGTGGTTTTTAGCATTCAGAACTTCATGAGGAATTCCTGCAGCCACTAATTTTTTTGAGAAAGATAGTCACTCGTGTCAACCGATACTGTACCGACCAAGACGGCTTGACCTGTTTTGTAGCGCTCCTTAACGTCTTCCACGACTGCTTTAAACTTCGCTTCCAAGCTAGGATACAGCAAATCTGGATGGTCAATACGTTGGACCGGACGGTTAGTTGGAATTGGAATTACGCGAATATTATAAATTTCACGGAATTCTTCTTCTTCTGTCTTACCAGTCCCTGTCATCCCTGACAGCTTTTTTTATACATACGGAAAAGGTTCTGGTAAGTAATCGAAGCAGATGTCTTTGATTCTTCTTGGATAGGGCACAGCTTCTTTTGCTTCAATCGCTTGGTGGAGTCCATCAGAGAAACGACGACCTTCCATTGTACGCCCTGTAAATTGGTCAACGATGAGGATTTCCTGCTTTTCGCTCACGACATAATCCACATCTAAGGTCATGATATAGTTAGCACGTAAGGCATTGTCGATAAAGTGAGTCAAAGCAACATTCTCAAGGTCGTATAGATTTTCTAAGTTAAAATAACTTTCAGCCTTGTCAATACCAGAATCTGACAAAACCAATCGTCTTAGATGGGATATCAATGATATAGTCATCTTTTGAAGTGTTTTCACAAAGCTATCCGCTCTGTAATAAAGCTGATTCGTATCAGAAGCTGTCGGTCCTGACACGATCAATGGCGTACGCGCTTCGTCAATCAAGATAGAATCCACCTCGTCAACCAAGGCATAGTTAAGCGGACGTTGCACCATATTTTCAGCCCGAACCACCATGTTATCACGTAGGTAGTCAAAACCAATTTCAGAGTTGGTTGAGTAGGGTGATATCACAAGCATAGCTTCTCTTTTTCCATTGACGACTTAGATGCTAGGTTGATACCAACAGAAAGTCCCAACCAAGAATAAAAGTTCACCCATCTCAGTCGCATCACGCTCTGACAAGTATTCATTGACTGTAACAACGTGAACTCCTTGGCCAGATAAGGCATTCAGGTAAACAGGCATAGTCGCTGTCAGGGTTTTTCCTTCCCCCGTACGCATTTCTGGCACATCACCATGGTGAAGGACAATCCCCCCCATAATCTGAACCTTATATGGGAAAAAGACCTAAGACACGCTTCGCTCCTTCGCGGACAACTGCAAATGCTTTCAAACAAAAAGTTGATCTAGCGTTTCACCATTTGCATAGCGTTCCTTAAATTCAACCGTTTTTGCTTGCAATTCTTCATCGGTCAAGGCTGCCATTTCGTCTTCATAGGACATGACCTTGTCCGCCATCTTTTCTAATTTTCTTATTTCACCTTTATCATTTTCGATGATTTTTAAAATATTAGCCATTTTATTCCTTACTCGCTATGTTCTGTTTATAAATGTTTCCTCTCATTATAGCATGTTTCCCCATATCTTTCAAGAAATAATCCATTTTAGCAATTGGCTTAAAAGGCTGTCATTTCTCAATTTACACGCTTATCTGCCTAACTCTTCATGCACTCAAATTTGCTAAATAGTCATGGTTTTCACGAAGTAGTTTCTCGCATAATTCTCATAATTTCGATATAATAATAGCAATGAATATCAAAGAAGAAATTATCAAATTATCAAAAGAAATTGGCATTTCTAAAATTGGCTTTACGACAGCGGATGACTTTGACTATCTGGAAAAGTCGCTGCGCTTGGCCGTAGAAGAAGGCCGAAATTCAGGATTTGAACACAAGAATATTGAGGAGCGAATTAAGCCCAAGCTGAGTTTAGCCCTCAGCTAAGACCATCATCTCTCATCGCAGTCGCCTATCCCCACAAGCTCAAGCAGCAGCCACAAAAAAACAGCCTACAAACGAGGAAAATTCACTCCCAACAGCTGGGGGCTGGATTACCACTATGTCCTACAAGACAAGCTAGATCTGCTTGCAAAAGGGAATTGAGGAGTTGACTGCCGACTTTGAATATAAAGGCATGGTAGATACAGGAGCTTTGGTCGACACCGCTGTAGCCAGCGAGCAGGAATAGGCTTTATCGGCAAGAACGGCTTGGTCATCTCCAAGGAATTTGGTTCTTATATGTTTTTGGGTGAGCTCATTACCAATCTGGACATCGAACCCGACCAGCCTGTCGACTATGATTGTGGAGACTGCAATCGCTGCGTGACGGCCTGTCCCTACCTCCTGCTTGATTGGCGATGGGACTATGAACGCCAAACGCTGTCTATCCTTTCAGACCCAAGACAAAGGCATCATGGATCTGGAATTTCGCAAAAAAATCAAGACAGTCATCTATGGCTGCGATATCTGCCAAATCTGCTGCCCCTATAATAAAGGTTTGGACAATCCGCTCGCAACAGAGATTGACCCCGAACTAGCTCATCCTGAGCTCCTGCCTTTCTTGGAACTTTCTAATGGTCAGTTTAAGGAGAAATTTGGCCATATAGCAGGTAGCTGGCGGGGCAAAAACATCTTACAACGCAATGCCATCATTGCTCTAGCCAATGCTAATGACCGCTCTGCTATTCCCAAACTACTGGAAATTATCGATAAGGGGCAAACCCCATCCATATCGCTACGGCCATCTGGGCTCTCAGTCAGCTAGTACGCGAAGCCAATCCTGAAATGATTGAGATGATTCTTGCTGTGAAAAATCCCACAGAAGCTATCAAAGAGGAACAGGAACAATTCCTAAAGAAATTCCACTTAACTAATTAGATAAATACAGTCTAATTTAGAAACTGCCTTAGAACGCAGCTTATACTAAATCAGACTGTATTTTTATGTTATTCAATTAGAAGCCATCTACGTTGGTGTAGATTTTTTTGACATCTTCATCGTCTTCAAGGACGCTATACAATTTTTCGAAGGTTTCTAAGTCTTCTCCTGTTAATTCCACTTCTGACTGAGGAATCATTTCAAGCTCTGTCACTTGGAATTCTTGGATACCAGATTCACGCAAAGCTACGATTGCTTTATGTAGATCAGTTGGTGCTGTATAAACTGTGATACTTCCTTCTTCAGCCTCTACATCGTCCACATCTACATCTGCTTCTAAAAGCAATTCAAAGATGCTGTCTGCATCATCACCAGCAAAAACGATAACACCTTTATTGTCAAAAAGATAAGATACAGAGCCACTAGCACCCATGTTGCCGCCATTTTTTCCAAAGGCTGCACGGACATTAGCTGCAGTCCGATTGACATTCGAAGTCAAGGTATCAACAATCAGCATAGAACCATTCGGCCCAAAGCCTTCATAACGACCTTCTGTAAAGGTTTCATCCGTATTTCCCTTAGCCTTGTCAATCGCCTTGTCAATAACATGCTTTGGTACTTGCGCTTGCTTAGCGCGATCAATAACGAATTTAAGGGCTGTATTCAACTCAGGATCTGGTTCACCTTTTTCGCTGCTACATAGATCTCTACACCGAATTTAGCATAAACTTTTGAGTTTGCGCCGTCTTTAGCTGTTTTTCTTAGCTACAATATTGGCCCACTTACGTCCCATTGGAATTTCTCCTTTAACTATTCTACAGTTTTAATCTTCCTTATTATAACACAGGAAAGACGAAAAAAATCATCCAACAAAAAAACAGGAAAGTCCCCAATTCCCTAAAAATTATCTGCTGAAGTACGAACTAGATATAGAAAAATTAGAGTACTAGTTCCTTATACATTTTAGAATACCGAGATCAGTCATTACATTCTCTCGATAGTAAAAATGAATAATACCAATAACTTTGAGGTGATATCCCTATCATTCTCCAGTAAATCTCCTATTTTACTAGAATACCTCTCATTTCTTATTACCAAGGTTAGCTAATCAAATAAATAAAAAATCGATAACTTCTTTACGAAGTTATCGATTTTTGCGAGTCTGTTAACTAATCGTTCACAACTCTTCAGTGATTACTGTCCAAGCTAGAAAGAATTAATCTTCTTCTTTCAATCTTGGTTTAATCAAGCTGACACCTGCGAGTGTTGCGACAATTCCTAAACCAAGTACTGCTGCTGAAGATGATTT